>Ga0307412_10000066_pt1 | contig 119317 bp, 96 predicted proteins | sample DK1Cmetagenome_3_FD_203823 | JGI IMG/M metagenome (GOLD analysis project Ga0307412, IMG submission 203823) | Maize rhizosphere microbial communities from greenhouse at UC Davis, California, United States - DK15-C-1 | ecosystem: Host-associated > Plants > Roots > Rhizosphere > Soil | place...
CTCGGTAAAACCATCTGGCCCACGCATCCGTTCCATCTCGCTCTCATTGATGACATCAGTTCAACGTTTACCCCTGCGTCCCGGATGACCGCTACATGAGGTATTTCACCGGCCTGCTAATGCAGTGCCTTTCTGCGTTTCCGCGAAGTTGTTCGCGAGGTAGCGATAGGTGGCCGGCACCACCACCGCTTCCGCAACGCCGATAAGCAGACGCATCACGATCAGCGCCGACAATGTCGTCACCATGCCGGTGGCCGCGGCTGCCAGACACCACAGCAGGAAGCACACCGAATACGGCCACTTCACGCCATAGCGATCGACGAGCCAGCCCATCGGCATCTGAAACAGGCCATAAGACCAGAAGACGGCGGAATTGAGCCAGCCGCGCTCGATGCTCGTCAGCGCAAAATGCCGGACAAAGCTTTTGTCCGCGAGCGCAGCCGAAAGGCTCGTGCGATCGACAAAAGAAATCAGCAGGCCTAGCGCGAGAAGCACGAGGATGCCCCAAGGGTTTTCTGCGCCCGCGCGTCTGTGCGTCAACTGATTCGTCTCCATGCTCACAGCGTCGGAATGTATAGCGGCATCGCTTCTTCCCACAGCGTATCCGTGATCGGCCGCTGATTGCTGCCGTCCGCATTCATCACCCAGTTCTGGCCGTCGGGCTGGAAGCTGTTGTCGTAGAGCGCGAGTTCGTCGCGAAAGCCGTACGTTCCCGAGCTATACGCGATGCGGCCGTCCCACGTCCATACGGCGTGCCCCTGATTCGAGCCGTCGGTCGTGAGCCGTGTGAGGCCCGTGCCGTCCGGTCGGATCGTGAACACGTCGTAGTTGAACCGGTTTGGATTCGTGGCGTCGATCTGCTTGCGCGTGAACACGATCCTGCTGCCGTCCGGCGACCAGCCCGGCAGATTGTCGGCGCCGCTCGTCAACACAGTCGTGCTGCGCGTGGCCAGGTCGAGAATGCGCAGCCCCTGAACCGCGTCGCTCCACACCCGGTACACGAGTTTCTTGCCGTCCGGCGAGTAGCTCGGAAAGCCCGAATTGATGGAGCCGTCTGTCAATGCTTCAGCCTGGCCGTTCATGCTGCCATCGGCCTTGATACGCATGATCTGCGCGGGGCCGGTACTGCGCGTGAAAAACCAGTTGCCCACACCGAAAGCGACCCACTGCCGATCGGGCGACCAGGCCGGTTGAAATGCGCCGGCGAGACCCTGCGCGATGGCAGCGGGGTCGAGGCCGCTCGTGGCCGGATCGTAAATGCGCGTGTAACCGGACAGATTGGGATTCGCAACGGCAATCGACGAATTAATTGCCTTCTCCGTATAAACGAGCTTCGCGCGATCCCTCGACAATTGCGGGAATACATCCAGATACGTGTACTTCCATGCGGGGTCGAAACTGAAGAGCGGCGTGCCATTGGCGCGTGCGGGACTAAACGCGACTTTTTCGTAGACCAGCTTCGTGCCGTCGGGCGAATAACGCGGCGAGCGGATACCCGTATTGGCTGTCGAGTGGAAAGTACCTGCCGTTGTATAAAGCCCTTCGGTCGAGCCGCCCTTGACGTGATACGCGACGGTGGCCGCATTCAGATATTGCGGAAAGACCTTGAAGCCCGCCGTGGAGGTGAGCGTCGTTCGCGAAAGGCTCGTTATATCCACAGACACCAGTTGCGAGCTCACCGAGTTGATCGACTCGGGACGGTGCGCGCCCCATGTCGATTCTACCGGCGTTTCATAGAACACCACGCGCTTGCCATCCGGCGACCACGACGGCGAACCCTCGTCATAGCCGGAAACGCCGGCAATTTTCTTCCAGCCGGAACCGTCTGGCCGGACGATATAGATACTGCTTTCCTGCGTACGCTCCCAGCCGGTCGGCAGATTGTGGCCGCGCCAGTCGGAGCCGGTATCCGAAGACAACGCGAGCCACTTGCCGTCCGGCGACCATGACGGCCTGAAGTAACCATGCGGGCGCGTCGGATCGAAACCGAGCGAGCCCGTCACGTTGTTCAATGCGCCCGTCGATAGGTTCAGCGTCCACACGTTGGTCGTGCCGAAGCCGTCGTTGCCGCGGCGCGACGAGACGAACGCGATCACGTTCGGGTCCGTCGGCGAGAAGACGGCCGCATCGTCGACGGCAATGTGATCGGTTAGCCGCTCGAGACCGGTGCCGTCCACTTTCACGCGATACAGGTTCGATTGACCAGCGCCGTCGCGCTCGGACGTGAACACAAGCCACTGGCCGTCTTTCGAAAAGGACGCGTGATAGTCGAAGCCAGTACTCGGAATGAGCTTGCGTTCGCCAGTACCGTCGGCATTCGATATGTACAACTCTGAACTGACGGGGCCGACCCGGTTGAGGAACAAGGTTCCTTTCGGCGCCGTGCCCGCGGTGCCCGCAACGGCAAGCGAAACCGAAGCGGAAACCGAGACAGCCCCGATGGCGATGCACGCGAGAAGCTTCTTTAAGGACGAAGTGAGATACACAGCGAATGCCTCCATGAGTTTTATGATCAAGCGGTTTTATTTCCTCGATACCTCCGTTCGCTCCTGCTTTCCGGGCACGATTCAGCCGAGGCTGCCGGTCACGTCGTCGAACAGTTCATCCACCGAAAGCCGATGCGGAATGATCTTCTGATCGAGCGCCCAGTTGATTGCCAACTGGATGCCCTTGCGGTTCTCCTCGAGTCCAATAGGCGGAAACACGGCCGGCACACCGCCTTCGGTCTGAGCGCGGCTCTCCACGATCATCCGGTACAGTTCGCGCACAATGTCCGGACGCTTCTTCGAAATGTCCTCGTGCACGACGAACATGTGGTTGATCGGCACCACGCCTTCGCGCGCGAACCAGTCTTTAGCCGCGGCCTGCGCGTTAGGCACGAGCGTGCGTACGCGTTCGTCTTTGGGCATGTCCTCGCCCAGCAGCGCGGCGGCGAGTTCGCCGTCGAGCATCATCTGCGGGATCGACGAACCGGCGGGCAAACGTTCGCAGTTATTCGGATCGCGGTACTCGGCGAGATGGCCGTCGCCGAGCGTCATCCACGTGACCTTGTCGAGATCGACGCCATATTCGTGGCGCAAAATGCCGCGAATCCATAGCGCGGTCGTCTGCGTATAAGTGCGAACGCCGACTTTCCTGCCTTCTATGTCCTTCGGATCGAGCTGGCCGAACTCGATGTTGTAGCCCGCGCAGTGATGCTGGAAGCGCCCCGAAATCGGCGTCGGCAACAACACGTAGGGCTTTCCGTAAGCCTTGGCCTGCAGGAACGTGACGATCGCGAGTTCGCCGGCGTCGAACGCGTTCTCGCGCACCATCGCCTTGAAGCCGTTGTGCGCCGGCGTGGGTCCGCAGTAGTCGAGCTTGACGAGGTCCGAGGCGACGCGTCCTTCCTTCATCGCCTTCGTGACCGGATAAGTGGCCAGATTCGTGCGTAAGGTGGGCACGTCCGCGGACCGCTCGGTAAACGTCGTTGTCATTGCGCTTCTTTCCTGTGCTTGAATGAATCCGGTTCAATACCCCGCCATCTCGCGCGCCATGCCCACCACGCCATAGCTGCGCAACGGCGCCGACATCAGAAAGCGATATCCCTCTTCGAGCAGGCGTTTGTGGTTCTTCGCGTTCACGTGCGGATTGCCGACCACCACGTTGTGCTTGCGGCACGTTTCGACGATCTTGCGCATCGCGTCGACGACCACCGGGTGCTCATAGTCGCGGGGATAACCGAGCTCCTGGCTCAGGTCGCCCTCGCCGATCAGAATGAAGCCGATGCCCGGCACGTTCGACAGAATGTCGTCGAGGTTTTCGATCGCCTCGGTGCTCTCGCACATCAGCCCGACGAGAATTTCTCCTTGCGGCGCGAGCGGCCACACGTCGGCCTTGCGGTAGTAATCGGCCATGCTCAAACCCCAGTAACGCGCGGCGTTGGCCGGGCCGTCGCCGCGCACGCCCTTCGGCTCATACAAGGGCGCGCTTTTAGGCCGCGCATACCGGCACGACGCGACTGCGTTGTATGCCTGCTCGACTGTCGCCACATGCGGCCAGATCACGCCGTAAGCGCCGCGGTCGAGCACCTGCTTCGCGAACGCCTGATTCATTTCGGCGCCGTTGGCGGGAATGCGCGCGATCGGCGTCACACGCGGCGCTACCGAGCCCGACTCGGCGATCTGCTTGCGGCTGAGCATGTACTGCAACGCGTCGCCGAGCGCGGTCACGTCGTAGGGGTTGTGCTCCATTTCGAAGACGATGCCGTCGTACGGCGCATCGCTCATCTCGATGGCGGTCTGCTTGTCGAGCTTCGAGAACGCGGCAAAAGCGGGCTTGCCGGATTCGAATGCGCGGATGATGCTGTTGAGTCGCGTGTCGCTCATGGTCTTTATCTCAGGATGAAGAGGGGCAGGCGTGGATGCATGAACTTGGGTTGGGCGCGGCTCATTCGTCGGCCTTCCAGTACATAAAGCCCATGCCTTCGCCGGTGCCGGCCGGCGTACGCCAGCACGGCACATAGTCGACGAGCGTCATGCTGGCGCGCGTTTCCTGCACGGCCTTCATCACGCTCACGTAAAGCTTGATTTCGGAAGTGCCCGACTGATACGAACGGTTGTCCACCGCGGCGAGACCTTCGTAGTCGTAGTCGGCGAGCATCTTCATGATGCGGCGGTCGAATTCCTCGTCGTTGACGAAATGCGAGAGACCGCCGGATGCAAAGATGCCGACTCGCACATCCTCCGGCCACGCGTCGATCGCGTCGCGCAGTACCGCTCCGAACTCGATGCAGCGCGACATGGACGGCTGCGTCGGCGGATAAAAGCAGTTCATGATGATCGGCACATGCGGCGGCGGTTCGTCGCCCATGATCTGGTGATAGACGAAGCTGTACGCATGCGGCACGACCGGATACGCCGGCAATGGCTTCATCCACACGTTGTCGGGCCACGCAAACAGATCGGTGAGATCGAAACCCTCGCGCTGGAAGTGCCCGATCAGATAACTCGCCAGCTTTGGATGACACTGGTGCGTAACGTGGTGGTCCGGTGCATAAACGGAGCGCTGCGGCGGGCCGTTATGCACTTGCTCGCCGCTGTAGATGGCGATGGACGGCGAGCAGTGCGTAAAGATCTCTTTCTGATCCTTGCCGAGAATGATCGCGACGTCGATGTTCGCGTCGCGATACGCGGCGGCCATGACGTCGAGCGCGGCGCGGCAGCGCGCGGCGCGCGCGGTGCGCTCCTCGAGCGTCAGGAACTTCTCGAACGCCGCTTCGCGATGCGCTTCCAGCTCCGCGTAAGTCCAGGTCCGATTGCGATACCACAGCTCCGGATTGCTACGGTCGCGCTCACCGTTCTTTAGCCAGTCCTCCGGTGCCTGACCCAGCATGCCGCTATGCGGCACTGCCATCCCGAATACAATCTTCGCCATGTAAGGTTTCTCAGTGAATTAGTGTTTCAACATTGGTCTCGACGGCGCCGGCGTGCGTGCTACGCCTCGCGCAGCGCAGGCTGCATTTCCGTGACCTTCGGCGCCCATTCGGGGCGATAAAGAATCGCCGTGGCGAGCGCTCCAATCGCGAGGAAGACGAGGATCACCATCATCGGCAGGTCATAGCTTCCGCTCACATGCAGCAGCCATCCGGACAGGCTCGCCGTCACGCCGCCCGCGAGACTCGTCGCGACCTGCTGTACGCCCGTGACGAGTCCGATCGCCTGCTTCGGAATGAGGGAGAGCCGCGACAGCACCAGGTTGTTCGCCGTCACGAGGCCAAGCAGCGAGAGCGACAGCACATTCCAGAAGAGCGCCATGTCGAGCGTCTGCGCATACGCGCCGAGCAGCACCGTGCATCCTCCGACAAAGCCGGTGATGGTGAACACCTTGCGCACGAGAATCGCGTTGTGCCCTCTTGCGATGATCCGGTCCGCCGCCCATCCCGCGAGCGCCGCGACGATCGCGATGCCGGCAAAGCTGAAGAAAGTGAAAAGCCCCGACTTGGACAGCGACAGATGACGCTGCTCGACCAGATACGCGGGCATCCACGTCATGCAGTAAAACGTGAAATAGCCGTAGCAGAAGTTGGTGATCAAACCGCCCCACACCACCGGGCTCGACACGATGCTGCCGAGACTCACCATGCGCGCGCGCCGGTTCGCCGCCGCGAGTTGCGCCTTGTCCGGCAGATCGTTGCGCGCGAGCAGCAGCCAGGGCGCGAGCCAGATAAGCCCGACGAGGCCCGTGGCGACGAACATCACCTGCCACGAATAGTGGACGATGAACCATGCGCCGACCGGCGCGCCCAATGCCGGGCCGAACTTGTTGCCCATCGCCAGCAGCCCGACCGCGAGACCGTTCTGGCTCTCGTCGAAGTTGTTGCGAATCCAGCGGTAGCTCGCCGGAATCACAATCGCCTCGGCCATCCCGATGACAAGGCGCATCACGACGAGGCTCGCGAGCGCCGTGACCGCGCCCATCATCGCGGTGGCGACGCACCACAACGCGAAGCTGATCGCATACGGCCACTTCACGCCGTAGCGGTCGGCGACCCAGCCCATCGGAATCTGGAACGCACCGTACGACCAGAAGAACGCCGCGTTGATCCAGCCGCGATCCACATTGGTGAGCGCGAAGTGCCGGATGAAGTTCGCGTCGGCGAGCGTCGACGAAATGCTGGTGCGGTCGACGAACGAAATCAACACGCCGAGCGCAAGGAGTGCGAGCACGGCCCACCGGCTCACGCCTGCCTGTCGTTTAGATCTGCTTGTCTCCATCTTCTGTTTTCTCGTTGGTTTGTGTGAGGCTTGCTCAGGCCAAGGCGGGATACAGCCGCCGTGCGGTGTCGCCGAAGATCCACGCGCGATCCGCTTCGCTCAGGCAGGCGAGGCCGGCTTGCGCGGTCGCGAGAATGTCGGCGAGCGTGCCCGGCGAGGTCGGATAGTTCGAACCCCACGCGAGCCGCTGCGCGCCGAATGCGTCGACGACACGCGGGAAAAAAGTTTCGGCGCTCGCCTGGTCCTTTTTCACATCGCCGAAAATGCGCGGCGTGAGCTTCAGGTAGATGTTCGGCAGCTCCGCCAGATCGAAGAGGCTCTGCGCTTTTGCATACGGCGCACCGTCGGCGACTTCGGGACGCGCCAGATGGTCGAGCACGATCCGCACGGTCGGAAAGCGCCGCGCGAGCGCCGTGACTTGCGGCAAACCGATCGGCCCGGTCTGGATGCACATCGGCAGCCCGAGTTCGCCGCACAGTTCCCACGCGGGAAACGAGCGCGGGTCGTCGAGTTCGCTTGGATCGAAGTCCTTCGTGCTGCCGCCCGTGAAGAGGCGCAGGCCCGCGAGGCCGCGCTCTGCCCAGCCGCGAATGACTTGCGGCGCATCGGCCTGCAATACGTCCACGGAACCGACGGCCACGAGACGCTCCGCGTATTTCGCGCAGCCGTCCACCACGTAGCTGTTGTCGAAGCCATACGTCGTCGACGAATGGACCACAGCGGCTCTCGCGACGCCGGCTTCGTCCATTGCCGCGATCAGCGTCTCGACCGTCGTGGGCCGTTCTTTCGACCAGTCCGAGCGCTTGCCGAACAACGGCGCCGGCGGGTAGCGGCTTTCGTCGTCGGAAATGATGTGCGGGTGAATATCAACGATTGAAAATGTCATGAGTGTCTCTGTGCCTTTCTGTGTGCCTGTCTATGTGCATGCTTATGTGCATGCTCAGGTGCGCGATGTGTTGAGTTGCATGCGGCTCGCGCCGGCATCACTTGCCGCGAGCCTTCAGGCGCGCGTCGAGACGCGGATAGACGCGCCGCGCATTGCCTTCGAAGATCTTGTAGCGGTCTTCGTCCGAAAGCGCCGGGCAGGCGTCGATATAGCGCTTCGTGTCGTCGAAGTACTGGCCGGTGGACGGGTCCTTGCCGCGCACCGCGCCAATCATTTCGGAGCCGAACAGCACGTTGTCGGCCGGCACGACCTTGGTCAGCAGTTCGACGCCCGGCTGGTGATACACGCACGAATCGAAGAAGATGTTCTCGAGCAGCCCTTCCAGCGGACGCTCGCGCATTTCCAGCGACATGCCGCGATAACGTCCCCAGTGGTAGGGCACCGCGCCGCCGCCGTGCGGAATCACGAGGCGCAGCGTCGGGAAGTCCTTGAACAGATCCGACTGAAGCAGTTGCATGAAGACAGACGTATCCGCGTTCAGGTAATGCGCGCCCGTGCCGTGAAAACACGGATTGCACGATGCGGCGACGTGGATCATCGCGGGCACGTCGAGATCGACCAGCGCTTCATAGAGCGGATACCATTCGCGGTCGCTCATCGGTTTGCCGGTCCAGTAGCCGCCGCTCGGGTCGGGATTCAGATTGCAGCCGACAAAGCCCAGTTGCTCGACGCAGCGGCGCAACTCGGGAACCGAGTTGGCCGGCGCCGCGCCCGGCGACTGCGGCAACTGGCACACCGGCGCGAAATTGTCGGGGTACAGTTCCGTCACGCGATACACGAGTTCGTTCGATACTTCCGCCCATTCGAGGCTCGTCCGCTCGTTGCCCAGGTGGTGGCTCATCAGACCGGCAATCGGCGAGAACAGCGTGAGGTCGCTGCCGCGCTCGCGCTGCAGTTTCAGTTGCCCGTTGCCGATGGCCTCGCGGATCTGGTCGTCGGTGACATAGGCGTCGGCGCGCGACGGCGCGTTAGCGGGATCGTTCGCGAATTCGACCTGCTTTGCGCGCCAGTTGCGAAATGATGCGGGTACGGTCGTGAAGTGACCGTGGCAATCGATAATCATGTTTTCTCTCTAACTTGCGTGCGCTCAGCGAGCGAGCGGATCGACGAACAGCTCGTCGATGGACATGCGCCGCGGCGTGAGGCCCTGCCTGAACGCCGTCGCTTCGAGCGCCTGAATCGTCTTGAGGTTTTCGGCGAGACTGTAAGGCAGCGGGTCGTGTCCGACGATCTTGCGCAACTCGATGTATTTCCTGTCGCTCGCGCTCGTGGCTTCGCCGGCATCGAGCCGCGCGAGCCATTCCTGCTTCGCCTGCGCGAAGGCATCGAATAGCGAGCGCGCGATCCACGGGTGCTCGGCCAGCACCGAATCCTTGACGACGATCGTGCCGTGCATCGGATAGACGCCGGTGCGCGCGTAGTACTCCGTTTCGAGCTCGGCCGCGTTCGGCAGCAGGTCGGGATAGTCGGCCTCGACTTCCTGCCAGCCGCCCGTCGGCGCGCCGGTGCGGCCGATGCCCGCGGCAGCCGCAAAGCCCGCCGGCAGTTCGCCCTTCTCCATCATTTCGGATAGCGAACTGTTGGCCGGCGCGTGAACCACATTCGGCGGCAACTTCAGTTGCGTCACGTGCTCTTCGTCGTCGACAACCCACGTCACTTTCGACGAATCGAGCCCGAATTCGTCGATCAGCACCTGACGCGTCCACACGCCGGTCGTCACCGAATAGGCGCGCACGCCGACCTTCTTGCCTTCGAGGTCCTTAGGCGTCTTGATGCCTGCGTCCGGGCGCACGAGCAGCCCGCCGTGGTGAAAGCGCCGCACGACGAACACCGGCAGCGCGACAAAAGGCGCGCCATAAGCGCGGGCGATGATGTAGGTGGTCGGCGCAAGTTCGCAGACATCGAACTCGACATCGCGGACCATCCGGCGAAACGCGCCGATCTGCGGCTTGACCGTGATGAATTCCGCGTCCACGCCTTCAATGGGAATGGAACCGTCACGGATGGCCGAGGTGTGCGGGTGCTCAGCAATTGCAATCTTGAGCGGGACTTTCCTTGTCAACTTCCTCTCCTTGGGAGTATTCGCCGCCGGCACCGGCGGAACACACCGGCGCCGGGCGCATCGTTTCGACGGACCCAGCATATTTGAGGAAGAGGCTCGCGTCCCTACACAAAAGTCACTTTCAATGGCACTTTTTTTGTCAGCGCGCGAGCGTGGATCGGCATTTGAAAAGTGCCGGTGAAACTGGATTTTGTGCAGGGACGTACGCGCGGCGATCCCCTATTCTGCGTTCTCGCTTTTCGCGGCACACCAAAAGAAACAGTCCCGGAGACAGAATGAAGAAGCTGGCCTATTCGCTATTGGCCGTTGCATCGGCATGTGCATTTAACGGCGCTTATGCGCAGTCGTCGGTGACGCTTTATGGCGTTGTCGATAACGGCATCGAATATCAGAACGGCGGTGCGGGAGGCGCGGTACGCGCGGTATCGAGCGGACTCTTCGCGACCGTGTATGGGCTGATGGGTCACGAAGACATTGGCGGCGGCGTGCGCGTCAACTTTCAGTTCGAGCAGGGCTTCTCAGGCGTGACGGGCGCGGCGACCGACCCGACCGCGTCGTTCAACCGGCTTGCGTGGATCGGCGTATCGGGGCGTTTCGGCGAATTGCGCTTTGGGCGCCAGAAGAAACCCGAATATTTGTTTCTGAACGGCGAAGTAGACCCGACTGCGGTCAAAAGCTTCGCATCGCCGATCAACAACTTTACCGACGCGTCCGTGCGCGCGAGCAACGCAATCGCGTACTTTCTGCCGGACTTCCGCGGGCTGACGGTCCAGGGCATGGTCTCGCTGCGCGATCAGACAACCAGCCCGTCCAACGGGCTGCGTTTCTATAACGTGGCCGCGCGCTATGTGCACGAGCCGTTTCATGTGGGGGTCGGCTATGAGTCGTCGGCGAATGCGACGGGAACGTCCGTGCAGAAAATCTTTCGCGCGGCGGCGTCTTATCGGCTCGGCGCCGCGCGCTTGTATCTGGCGTATCAAACGGAGCGTCAGAGCGATCACACCGAGAAACGCGACATCTACGAAGCTTCGGGTACCTATCTATTCAATCCATTCAACCGCTTTTCAGTGATGTACGGTTATGCGCACGACCGCACGGGCCAGGGCAACAACGCGCAGCAGGTCGGACTGATCTACGAATACTATCTGTCGAAGTCGACGATCCTGTACACCGCTGCGGGGCTGATCCAGAACCGCCATCAGGCGCAGTACACGCTCGACGGCACGCAGTATTCGGGCATCGCGGTAGAGCCCGGTGCTTATGCGCGCGGTGTTATCGTTGGAATGACGCATAAGTTCTGACGGCGGCGAACAGCTTGCCGATCTGCATGATGAACCGCGTGGCCAGTAACCGGCTTATAGCGGCGAGATTCCACTGACGCCCGTCTTGCAGCCGACCTCGGTCGAACATTCGCCTGAGAGAAAACGCGCATCGGGCGCGTCGGACAACGAATCGTGGCCGTCCGTCGTCAAGTGGCTGCGTCGCCAACTGGCGGGCGGCAAGCCGAATTCCCGCTTGAATGCGCGATTGAACGCCGCCTCCGACTCATAGCCCACCCTCTCCGCAATAGCCGTAAGTGACTGCGCTCCGTCACGTAACGCCTGTGCCGCAATTTGCAGACGCCAGCGCGCCAGATATTGCATCGGTGGCTGGCCGAGCAATTGAGTAAAGCGCTGTGCCAGCGCCGAACGCGAGAGGCCCGCTTTGCGGGCAAGTTCATCGACTGTCCAACCATGCGCCGGTTGCGCGTGCATTAACGCGAGCGATCGTCCCACGAAGCGATCGCTGACGCCGGCCAGCCATCCTTTGCGGTCCGCAGGCAGCGAATCGACACAACGCCGTACCGCCTCCACGAAAAGCAGTTCGGACAAACGTCCGAGTACGATCGCACTGCCTACGCGCAATTCGGCTGCTTCGAGAGCCGCGAGTTTCAACGACGACTCCAGCCACGCGGATCTCGCGTCGTTGCGCATGTCGATCTTGAACATACGAGGCAATGCCGATAGCACCGGATTGGTCAGCGTATCGTCGCAGGCGAGGAAGCCGCAAATGAGCCGCGTTTTCGCGCCGCCTCCGCCGTAGCTCAACCTGATCACGTCGCCCGGCGCGGTTTCCAGATACTGCGACAGCATCTGGTGAGAGGGCGCCGGTTCGAGTTCGACCGAACTGCCCATTAGATGCGCTTCGCCCTGCGGCACGACGAGAAGTTCTCCGGCATCGACGCAGATAGCGGAAGACGGGTCGTCGACGAGCCGTGCCCGACAGCTTCCTTCTGTGATGAGGTGATAGGAGACGATGCGCTCCGCGCGCGGCAAAAACGATACGCACAACTCTCGCGTCGCCTCGCCGAAAACACACCACGGTGCAGTGAAGTCGGCGCTTAGATACACCGCTCCGCTCAGATGCACGAGGCGAAGTACGTCGGAAAGAGCATCCATGACGTCGTCCATCAGTTTCGGCGTCCTGCGCAAAATATCTGGACGACCGGTCATTCACCGATATGGCTTGCGTCCCGATACTAGCACTCACGCGAATCCGCAACAACGAACGGTAGAGCGCCGCCTTCCACCATCAGGAGAACGACATGAGTAACGCAGAGACTTATCGCGGTCAATGCTTTTGCGGCACCGTGCAATTCACGGTAAGCGGGGAGCCTGCGGGTATGGGCTATTGCCATTGTGAGTCGTGCCGAAGCTGGTCGGGAGCGCCCGTCAATGCGTTCACGCTGTGGAAGCCCGAGGCGCTGCACGTTACTCGCGGCGCCGATGATATTGGCACTTACAACAAGACAGCCCATAGCTACCGCAAGTGGTGCAAGTCATGCGGCGGCCATCTGTTTACCGAACATCCCGGGCTCGAACTGATCGACGTCTACGCCGCAGTCATCGCCGACTTCCCCTATGAACCCGGTGTGCACGTTCATTACCCGGAGTCGCGCCTTCGAATGAAAGACGGTCTGCCCAAGCAGAAGGATCTGCCGGGGGAAATGGGCGGCTCGGGCATCAGCGTTGCCGAATAGCCATTGCATCTCGCGGTTCTGGTTTGATTCGCCCGATCGTCGCGCGGGCTTTTTCACAGTGCAAGTTCGCGGCGTCATCTGAATGGCAGCAACTCTGAGTATTGACTCATCGCTGCCCCGGTTCTCAGGAGTCGTTTATGTCCGCAGTCGATTCTTCTTTTTTACCCGTCGCAGATTTCGCTGCCGTCAAGATCCGTCAACAGGCCGCGTGGTCGACCGGCAATTATGCTGTCGTCGGCACGACGCTGCAGATCGTCGGAGAAGCTCTATGCGAAGCGCTTGACCTGCGCGCCGGCTCGCGCGTGCTCGACGTTGCAGCAGGCAACGGCAATGCAACGTTGGCTGCCGCGCGCCGCTGGTGCGATGTCACCTCCACGGATTACGTCGCCTCACTGCTGGACGCCGGCCGCGCCCGCGCACAAGCAGAAGGTCTATCCGTCGAGTTTCAGGAAGCGGACGCGGAAGCGCTGCCCTACGCTGACGCCTCGTTCGATATCGTGATGTCGACGTTCGGTGTGATGTTCACTCCGGACCAGGCGAAGGCAGCGGCTGAACTGGCTCGTGTGTGCAAGTCGGGCGGCCGCATCGGCCTCGCGAACTGGACGCCGGATAGCTTCATCGGCCAGGTGTTCAAGACAATTGCCATGCACATTCCGCCACCTGCGGGCGTGGCGTCACCGGCGCTGTGGGGAACGAAGGCGCGGCTGGAAACACTGTTCGAAGGAAAAACCCGGAAGATCGTCGCGAACAGCCGCCACTTCACGTTCCGTTACCGCTCGCCCGAACATTTCGTGGAAGTTTTCCGCACGTTTTATGGGCCGGTGAACAAGGCATTTGGCGCACTCGAGGGCGAACGGCAAGCGGCGCTTCTCGGCGATCTGATGACATTGATAAAAAGCCGCAACCGGTCCGGCGACGCGACGCTCGTGCTGCCGAGCGAATACCTCGAAGTGGTGATTGAACGATCATGAACGGCGTTGGGCGCAGCGCCGCCGTCCTGCACGGATTCGCGTCGCGCCTGTGGTCGGTGTTGGATCTTTCGGCTTAGCGCCGCACCATTGCAATTTGCTGCTTTGCCGCGCCTTCGTGCGCGGCAAAGCCAATCCATTTCCTCATGCCACGCATGTCCAAACGCAGCTCACTCCGACCAACCCGACAGCCGTGAGCGAAGTCAGTCCCCTTGCGTCACTCCAGAAGAATCAGTTAAGACGCTTAGGTTCGCCATCGTCCGCATACCAGTCGATGGTTTTGCCGCTCGTATTGATTGTCACCGCGCGCGGCTCGCTGAACTGATCGAACGATTCGACACCCGTCTCGCGCCCCACGCCGCTGTTCTTGAAACCGCCCCACGGCGACGCCGGGTCGAGCCGGTGATGATCGTTGACCCACACCATGCCGAATTCGAGCTTGCTCGCCACGCGATGCGCGCGCGCGACGTCCTGCGTCCACACGGAAGCGGCGAGACCGAACTGCGTGTCGTTGGCGATGCGGATCGCGTCCGCCTCATCGTCGAACGGCATGACGACGGTGACCGGCCCGAACACCTCGTCCTGACCGATCTCCGAACGCGGATCGACGTCATACAGCACGGTCGGCTCGATAAAAAAGCCCTGCTTCAGGCTGGACGGCACGCCGCCGCCCGTCAGCACCTTCGCGCCCGCTGCCTTCGCACGCTCCAGCATCGCCAGAATGCGCTGACGCGAGCGCTCGGAAATTACCGGCCCGAGTTGCGTCTTCACATCGGCGGGATCGCCCACGCGAATGGCCGCCGCTTTCGCGCGAAAACGTTCGAGAAACTCCGCATGGATCGACTTGTGCACCAGAATCCGCGCGCCGCACACGCAGGTTTGTCCCGCGCCGATGAAGGCCGCGAACGCCGCGCCGTTCACCGCGCGCTCCATGTCGAAATCGTCGAACAGGATCACGGCGCCCTTGCCGCCGAGTTCGAGCGTCGTCAACGCGAAGCTGCGCGCCGCGGCTTCGCCAATCGAGCGGCCGACTTCAGTGCCGCCCGTGAAAACGACCTTGCGGATCAGCGGATGCCGTGCAAGCGCCGCGCCCGCTTCGCGCCCTTCGCCGTTCACGACGTTCACGACGCCCTTCGGCACGCCTGCTTCATCCAGTAGACGCACGAGGCGCACGGTGGTTAGCGGCGTCTGCTCGGACGCCTTGATGACGACGCTATTGCCGGTCGCGAGCGCGGGCGCAAGACTCTTCGACAGAATCATCAGCGGATGATTGAACGACGTCATCAACGCGACGACGCCGAGCGGCACGCGCTGCGTGTAGCACAGGTACGGCCCTTCGACCGGAATCACGTCGCTGCGGCGCGTCAGCGCAAGCGCGGCGAAATAGCGGTAGAACTGCGGCAGACGCGAAATCTGCGCGCGCGTCTCCGAGATCGGCCGGCCGTTATTCAATGTTTCGAGTCGATAAAACTGTTCGAGATCCGCTTCGAACAGATCGGCGAAACGATTCAGCACGCGCGCGCGTTGCTGGATCGGCATATCGCGCCACGCGCCGCTTTCGAACGCGCGATGGCCCGCGTGCACCGCGCGATCCACATCCTGCTCCGACGCGGCCGCGAGCGCGCCAATCACTTCACCGGTCGCCGGATTGACGATATCGAGCGTGCGGCCGGTGTCGGCGTCCGTCCATGCGCCGTCGATGAAAAGCTGTGCATCGAGATGGGTCTGGTTCACTGTGTCCATAGAGATCGATTCCAGGTGGTTCACTTCAGGGGCGATGCATGCGCATCGGTGCGCAGCGCATCGGGTGTCTGTGAGTCGGCGGGTTGCAGGTCTTCGAGACGCTGGCCGGTCGGCTCGACGCCGAGCCACGCGACGACGACGATCTGAATCGCGAGCAGGCCGATCATCAGTGCGAGTACGCCGACAATGCCGTGCCGCGCGTACAGCGCGATGACGATAAACGGCGTCACGATCGTCGCGCCGCGGCCCAGCGTGTTGCAGACGCCCGATGCGCGCAGCCGGACTTCGGTCGGAAAGAGTTCGGGTATGTAGATGGCGAACAGCAGCGCGACCAGCACGTAGATCGGAATGGTCAGCAACAGGCCGACGAGGGGCAGCAGCAGCGGATTCGAGACGAACGGATAGATCGCGCCGAACACGATCGCCGCGAGCGACGCGCCGATGATGGTCGGCTTGCGGCCCCACGAGTCCGCCGTCAATGCGCCGACTGCGGAGCCGATTGGCGCGCCGAGCGACATGACGAGCGCGAAGCCGAACGACTTCGCGATGCTGAAACCCTGATGCACGAAGAACGTCGGCAGCCAGGTAACGAAGCCGTACAGCAGCGTATTGATGACGACGAGCGTCACGCAGCCGACGATCATCCGTTGCAGCATCGCGCCGCTGAACAGCGAGCCGAACGACAGCGCAGCCGCAGCCTGGCTCGGCGTCTTCGCAACGGCAGGCGGCGGCAGCGGTTGGCCGCCGTGCGCGTGCGCGACTTCGTCTTCGATGCGTCGCAGGATCGCGTCCGCCTCCGCGTGACGGCCGACCGAGTCGAGCCAGCGCGGCGACTCGGGCAGCGACTTGCGCGCATACCAGACGCCCAGCGCGCCGAAGCCGCCGAGAACAAACATCGCGCGCCAGCCGAACGCCGGAATCAGCGCGAGGCCGATGAGCCCCGCGACCGGCAACCCGGACACGACGAACACAGCCATCAGTCCTTGTAGCTTGCCGCGCTTTTGCGGCGGCACGAATTCGGTCAAGGTCGAATAGCCGACGACGTTTTCCGCGCCGAGGCCCAAGCCCATCACGAAGCGGCACGCAATCAGCACGCTCATGTTCGGTGCGAGCGCTGCGCCGAGCGAGGCGAGTCCGAACACCGCAAGATTCGCCTGATACGTGAAGCGGCGGCCGAAGCGGTCGCCGAGAAAGCCCGTGCCGAGCGAACCGAGCATCATGCCGAGAAAAGTCAGCGACACGAAAATCGCGTTCTGGCCGATTGTCGAGAACCCGGTTTTCAGCGTGGCGCCGAGCACCGTCGACGCGACGTAGATGTCGAAGCCGTCGAAGAACATGCCGATGCCGATCAGCCACATGATGCGCCGATGAAATCCCGACATCGGCAAACGGTCGAGCCGCGGGCCTGCGTTAACGTTCATGTCTGTCTGTCTCCTGTCGACGGGAGTTAGTGCTTCAGCACTTACTCGGGTCCCATGCAAAGCACTTACTCCCGTCCCATGCACCGCTGTCGACGGGACTTGGCGCTTAAGTCGTTGCCGCTGGCGTCTGCGCAAACACGAGCCGTCCCGCGATAAAGTTCGCGCTCGCCGTCTATGAACTTCGATGGCAAAACCTGCGCTCAGCGCCCCTGCATCAGCCGCAGGCTCGCGACGGTCAGCATGTCGGTCGCGCTGCGGAAGTTCTGTTCGGTCGTGCATTCCTCCGCCGCCAAAAAGAATGCCTTGCACTGGCGCACGCCCGCATCGTCGAGCGCGAGAATGCGCTCGGTGAGCGCGTCCGCGTCGCTGCGCAGCATTGCTGGCTCGCAGACCTTCGTGATCAACCCCGCCTGCAACGCGGCCGCGGGCGTCAACGCGTCGCCGAACAGGACCATCGGAAACAGCGCCTTCGGCAAGGCGTAGCGGCCCGCATACGCCATGATCGCGGCAGGCGGCAAACCCTTGCGCATCTCGGGAAACGCGAGCGTCGCGCGCGACGAGACCAGCGTGAAGTCGCACAGAATCGCCAGTCCGAAGCCGAAGCCGTGTGCATCGCCCTGCACTTCCGCGATCGCAATCATCGACGTGCCGCGCACGAGCCGCTTCAGCTCGATCAGCCGCGCGACTTCCGAACGGATCGACACCGCATCGCGCGCGGCGCGCTCGCGTCCCGTGCAGAAAACGTCGCCGCTCGCACGGATGCGCAGCACGCGCGCGGTCGGCTCGGCGGCCTCGCTGCGCAACGTGGCTGTCATCGCGTCGAACATCGGGCCGGAAATCTCGTTACCCGCGTCCGGGCGATTCAGCGTAAAGCTCAGCACGTCGCCCGCTCGCTCGATCAAAACCGGCTGCGGCAATGGACTGCGATCCATGACATCTCCTGTTGTATAATCTGTATACAGCGTATTCACATGATGACGAGGTGTCAATGCCTTCCAGCAAAACAGTGGTCAAGACTGCCGGCGCCGCCGCGCGCAAGCGCGCGAAAGAGCCTCATGCAGGCGCGCATTCGCTAGACAAGATCGCGATCAAATATCACTCGCGCCTGCGCACGGTGCATGCATCGAGCGACTCATTGAGCGAGGGTGTGGTGGTGCCCGCGTTGCGCGAGGCGATCGTCGAGGGCGTGCTCGCGCCGGGCAGCCGCCTTTCGGAAGTGCAGGTTGCAAAGCAGTTGAACGTAAGCCGCACGCCGATGCGCGAGGCGTTCGCGCAACTGGAACGCGAGGGACTGGTGACGGTCCTGCCGCGCGTCGGCGCGTACGTGCGCGCGGTGACGCTGCGTGATGTCGAGGAGATTTACACGGTGCGCGCGGCGCTCGAATGTCTTGCTGTGCAACTCGCGTCGGAGCGCATCACGGCGCTCGGCACCGCGCAATTCGACGACGTGATCGAAGCAATGCAAGCGAGCGTCGATGCCGACGATCCGGCGAGTTACGTCGATGCGCTAGATCGCTTCTACACACTCGTGATGACGATCGCCGACAACCGCACGCTACAGGACAGTCACGCAGCTTTGATCGGACCTGTGCGGCGCCTGCGACGCATTGCGATGGCGCGCGGCGGCCGCATGCTCGCGTCGTTCAGGCAGGCGGTCAAGATTCGCGATGCCATTGTGAACCGCTCGCCGAACGTGCAGGACCTGATGCGCGAACAGTTGGCCGGCGCGTGCCGCGCGGCGCTCGACGTGTTAAACGACGCAAGTGAATAATCGAGGAAACGAGTCATGATCAATACGCAAACCGCCCGCATTCTTTCCCGCTACAAGAGCTGGGCCGACACGGTGCTTTTCGACGCCACCGGTGCCCTCGCGCCAGAGGAAGTCGTCAAGACGCGGCAGACGTTGTTCAAAACGATGATCGGCACGCTGAATCACAACTATGTGGTCGATCTGATCTGGAAGGCGCATCTCGAGCGCAAGGAGCACGGCTTCACGACGCGCAGCGTGGTCCTGCACGCCGAGCTGAACGACTTGCGTCGCGCGCAACAGGACGTGAACGCATGGTTCGAACGTTGGGCCGACGCACAAAGCGATGCGTCGCTGGCTGAAGAGCTGACGTTCGCGTTCATCTCGGGCGAGCGTTCGACGATGTCGCGCGGCGCGATGTTCATGCATCTCGTGAATCACGCTTCGTATCATCGCGGGTGGGTCTGCGAAATGTTCTTCGAGGTTCCCGCGAGACCGCCGACTACCGACCTGCCGGTTTTTATCGCGGCCCACCCGGAGTCCGGTTTTTCGCGCGCTTAGCCGCTAGCAGTCGTGTCGACATGGCTAGCGGTATTTATGAAGACCTACACTCTCACAGGTATTGCGGGGCGCTGTGTATCCTTCAGGGAAGTGGGCGGGCGAACCAGGGTTCATCTTGTGCTCGTAGTGGCGCCCCTTGATCATGCCGCGACTGCCCGCTAACGGATATCTGGGAGAGGCAAATGACTGACAGCAGTTGGGACCGAGTCCCAATCGATTCGCAAAGCATCGATGCGCCACTGTCGCGTGCGGCGGTGTTTCTCACCTTGACGGTCGCCGAGGGTCGCGACGCGCTACAGGTCGTCGCCGGCGTCCTGGACGGTCTCGACGATCTGATCAAGACGGTCGGCTTTCGCGATCTCAACGGCCGGCTGTCGTGCATCACGGCCCTGGGGTCGGCGCTGTGGGACCGTTTTCAGACAGGCAAGCGCCCGAAGGAGCTGCGCCCCTTCACGCCGATCGAGGGTCCAACGCACACGGCACCGGCCACGCCCGGCGATCTCTTCTTCCATATCCGGGCCGAGCGCGAGGATCTCTGCTTTGAATTCGAACGCCTGCTGATGGACCAACTGTGCGATAGCGTGACGCTGGCCGACGAGGTTGCGGGCTTTCGCTACTTCGACTCGCGCGACCTGCTTGGTTTCGTCGATGGCACAGCCAACCCGACTGGTCGCGAGATAGGCTCGTCAACGCTGGTCGGCAGTGAGGATCAGGAATTCGCCGGCGGCAGCTACGTGGTAGTGCAAAAGTATCTGCATCAAATGCAGCCGTGGGCTCGGCTTCCCAGGAATGAGCAGGAACAGATCATCGGCCGGGAGATCGTCAGCAACGTGGAATTGCCCGACGCGGCGAGCGGCCAGAAGTCGCACAAGACCCTCGCCACGATCGTGGACGACGACGGCACCGAGCACGATATCCTGCGCGACAACATGCCCTTCGGCCGCCCCGGCCACGGCGAATATGGGACCTACTTCATCGGCTACTCCAGGCATCTATGGGTGACGCAAAAGATGCTGGAGCGCATGTTCCTCGGCGATCCGCCGGGCATGCATGACCGCCTGCTCGATTTCTCGACTGCGCACACCGGCGCCGTGTTCTTCGCTCCGGCGCCGCGCACGCTCAGTGCCCTGTTGCAAGCGGTGTAGGTGGAACGCCCCGATCAGAACCCGGCGGCCAGTCCATCGCGCCGGGTGTCGCTCGCGGCGACATAACCGCGTTCGGGATCGTTGCGGTCGAGCTTCCAGATGTACTGCCCGGAGCCGAAATCCATATACGGATCGTCGACCGACTTGATCGTATGGCCGAGCCCCTGGAGCGCGCGCACCGTGTCCACATCGAGCGTCGCTTCGACGTCGACCGAGAAGTCGCGGTTGACCTTCCAGCGCGGCGCGTCGCAGGCGGCCTGCGGTTGCTGGCCGTAGTCGAGCATGCGCACGATCGATTGCAGATGCCCTTGCGGCTGCATATCGCCGCCCATCACGCCGAAGCTCATCACCGCTTCCTGTGTGCCGTCCACCTGCTGCGTGAGGAACGCGGGGATGATCGTATGGAACGGCCGCTTGCCGCCCTCGACCACGTTCGCCGACTTCGGATCCATCGAGAACCCGTAGCCGCGGTTCTGCAGCGAAATGCCCGAGTCCGGCACCACGATGCCCGAGCCGAAGCCCATGTAGTTCGACTGGATGAAGCTGACCATCATGCCGCGCTCGTCGGCCACCGACATGTAGATCGTGCCGCCCGCCTTCGGCATGCCGAAGTCGAATTGCGTGGCACGCTTGCGGTCGATCAGCTTCGCGCGCGACTTCAGGTACGCGTCGTCGAGCATCTGTTCCGGCGTGACCTCCATCGAGCGCGGGTCGGCGACGTACTGGTAGACGTCGGCGAACGCGAGCTTCATGGCTTCGATCTGCAGATGCTGCGATTCGATGCCGTCGACCGGCAGCGAGCCCAGGTCGAACTGTTCGAGAATGCCGAGCGCGATCAGCGCGGCAATGCCCTGCCCGTTCGGCGGAATCTCGTGCACCGTGTGGCCGCGATAGTCCTTGCTGATCGGCTCGACCCAGTCGACACGGTAGTTGCGCAAGTCGTCCATCGTGAGCGCGCCGCCGCCCTGGCGCGAGAACGCGGCGATCTGTTCGGCGATCTCGCCTTCGTAGTAAGCGCGCGGCCCCTGCTCCGCCAGCTTGCGCAGCGTCTTCGCGTGGCCGGGAAAGCGCACCAGTTCGCTGACTTCCGGCGCGCGGCCGCGCGGCATGAACGTGTCGGCGAAACCCGGCTGATCCTTGAGCTCGGGCACGGCCGCCGCCCACTTGTACGCAACCACGCTTGCCACCGCGTGACCCCGTTCGGCGATCTCGATCGCCGGCTCCATCAGGTCGGCGAACGGCAGCGTGCCGAACTTCTGATGCAACGCCTCCCAGCCGGCGATGACGCCCGGCACCGTCACGGCATCCCAGCCGCGCTTGGGATGCTTCGCGAGACCGTTTTCCTCGCCGTACTTACGCTTGAAGTAATCGACGTTCCATGCCGCCGGCGAGACGCCGGACGCATTCAGGCCATGCAGCTTCTTGCCGTCCCAGACGAGCGCGAACGCGTCGCTGCCGAGGCCGTTGGAGACCGGCTCGACGAGCGTGATCGCCGCCGCTGCGGCAATCGCCGCATCGATGGCATTGCCGCCTTTCCACAACATGCGCAAGCCGGCTTGCGCGGCAAGCGGATGAGACGTCGAAACGATGTTGCGCGCGAACACGGGCAAGCGCGGTGTCGGATACGGGTTTTGCCAATTGAAACGTGTCATTGAAAACTCAAACGAAAGTGATGAGAGGGCCAGTCGGCCGATGAAAGCGGTGACGGAATCCGGTCACGACTCGCGCGGATCGAGCGCATCGCGCAGACCGTCGCCAAGCAGGTTGAAACCGAGCACGGCCAGGAAGATCGCGATGCCGGGGAAAATCGACATCCACGGCGCCTGGCTGACAAAGTCCTTCGCGGTGTTGAGCATCGAACCCCACGACGGCGACGGCGGCAACTGGCCGAGCCCGAGGAACGACAGACTCGCTTCGGCGATGATCGCGGTCGCGATCGTCAGGCTGGCCTGCACGATGATCGGCGGCAGCACGTTAGGCAGAATGTACCGCACAATGATCCGTGCGTGGCCGAGGCCGATTGCCCGCGCGCCTTCCACGTAGTCCTCCGCCTTCACGGTGATCGCCTGGCCGCGCGTCAGCCGGACGAAGCGCGGCATCGCGGAGATGCCGATCGCGGCCATCGCGTTGGTCAGGCTCGGTCCAAGGAACGCGGCGAGCGCGATGGCGAGGATCAGGAACGGAATCGACAGCAACGCATCGGCGATTCGCGAGATCGCGCCGTCGACGAGCTTGCCGAAATAGCCGGCCAGCAAGCCGAGCGGCACGCCGATCGCGACCGCGATGCAGACCGACACGACGCCCGCCAACAGCGACGCGCGCGCCCCCCACAGCAGACGGCTCAGCACGTCGCGGCCGAGTTCGTCGGTGCCGAACCAGTGCGCGGCCGAGGGCGCCTGGCGCACGGTCATGAAGCTGGCCTGCACCGGGTCGTAATGCGACAGCCAGGGCGCGAAGACCGCCATGACGACGATCAGCAGCACGAGCGCCGCGCCGAACACGGCAGCGCGATTGCGCATGAATTTCACCAGTCCGCGGCGCTCGCGGCGCGGCAGTACGGTCGTCTGCGACGCAGCGGCCGAGGCACGAACGGGGGCGGCGGGAGTAGCCATCAGCTGCGTCTCAGTCGGGGATTGAGGAGGACGTACAACACGTCGGCGCACAGGTTCACGACGATGAAGCACAGCGCGGTGACGAGCACCACGCCCTGCACGACCGCATAGTCGCGATTGAACACGGCGTCCACGATGAGCTTGCCGAAGCCGGGGATCGTGAAAACCTGTTCGGTCAGCACCGCACCCGCGAGCAGTTCGCCGAACAGCAGCGCGAGCACGGTGACGATCGGAACCAGCGCGTTGCGAAAGGCGTGCTTGACGACGACGGTGCCGCGCAGCAGCCCTTTGGCACGCGCGGTCCGGATATAGTCGGTGCGCAGTACGCTCAGCATCGCGCTGCGCGTGTGACGCATCAATTGCGCGCCGAGCGAAGCGCCGAGCACGAACGCGGGCATCAGCATCGTCTTGATGCTGAGCCAGAAGTCTTCGGTCGGCGACACATAGCCGGACGACGGCAACAGATGCCAGCGCACCGACACGATGAAGATCAGCATGATCCCGAGCCAGAAGTTCGGGATCGACATGCCGGACAGCGCGAACACGTTGGCTCCGTAATCGAGCGCGCCGCCGCGGCTTGCTGCGGAGATGACGCCCGCCGGAATACCGATACCGATCGCGAAGATCATCGCCATCGCCGCGAGTTGCAGTGTCACCGGCAGCTTCTGCGCGATCAGCGACGTCACCGGCACGTCGGTGCGCAGCGACGCGCCGAGATCGCCACGCACGACGTCACGGACCCACAGCGCGTACTGCGTCGGCACCGGCTCGTCGAGGTGGTACTTGACGCGCAGCGACGCGATCAACTGCGGGTCCTGGTCTTCCCCGGCCATCGCCGTCACGGGGTCGCCCGGCAGCAGCTTCTGCAGGCCGAAGATCAGCATCGACACCAGAATCAGCGTCGGAATGGCGACCAGCACGCGATTTGCAATGATCCGCAGCATGACCGCTCAGCCCTTGATACTGACGCCGCGCAGGCGGACCAGGCCGTCGGGATACGGCGTGAAGCCTTGCACTTTCTTCGACAGCTCGAACGGCCACGGCTGGTTATAGACATAGACGATCGGATCGTCGTCGGCGAGCAGCTTCGACGCCGCTTCGTAGTCGGTTTTGCGTTCCGCGGTGGTCAGCTTCACGCGCGCGGCGTCGAGCAGGCGGTCGACTTCGGGGTTGCAGTAATGCGCGTAATTGAGGTTGCCGGAGCACGTGTTGAACTGATGCAGATTGCCGTCCGGATCGACGCGGCCCGACCAGCCGAGGTACATCGCCTCGAAGTCGCCGCTGTGGGCGGCGTTGAGTTCGGTCGCGTAGTCGGTCGGCCGCAGCTTGAGATTGAAGCCGGCTTCGCTGACCATCGCCTGCATCATCTGCACGATCTGGCTCGACACCGTGTTGTTCGGATAAGTGAACTCGATGTCGACATGCTCGTGGCCCGCCGCCTTCAGCAACGCCTTCGCCTTCGCGATGTCGCGATGCGACATCGGCAGCGACGCGTTGTAGTACGGGCTCGACTTCGGCACCGCCTGATTGGCCGGCGCGAAGATGCCCGCGCCGATCACCTGGTTGATCGCGTCGCGGTCGATCGCGAGCTCGAATGCCTGCCGCACGCGCTCGTCTTTCAGCACCGCGTTGCTGCGCTTGCCGTTGCCGATATTGAACGTCACGTAGTAGTAGCCGAAGCCGCTGACCGGCGCGAACCTGAAGTTCGTGTCGCTCTTCGCCGACGCGACATCGGAGGGCGCGAGGCGCTCGAGCATGTCGAGCGAACCCGAGCGCAGATTGGCGAGGCGCACGGTGCTGTCCGGAATCGGCAGGAAGACCACGCGCTGGATCGGGTATTTGTCGGCGTCCCAGTAGCCGGCGAATTTCTCGAGCACGACGCGATCGTTCTGCACGCGCTGAACGAACTTGTACGGCCCCGAACACACCGGATGCGCGGCGACGCCGGCCGGATCGGCGAGCGTCTTCGGCGCGAGCATCATGCCGGCGCGGTCGGTCAGCGTCGCGAGCAGCGCGGCGTCGGGCTGCTTCAGCACGATGGCAACCGTGTAGTCGTCGATGACGTCGACGTGATCGACCGACGCCAGTTCGCTCTTGCGGTTGCTCGTCTGCAGCGTGCGGTCGCGGTCGAGGTTCGCCTTGACGGCGGCCGCGTTGAACGGCTCGTCGTTCTGGAACTTCACGCCTTTACGCAGCTTGAATGTCAGCGTCTTGCCGTCGGCGCTCGTCGTCCACGAGGTTGCCAGCATCGGTACGATCTTCTGGTCGGGCGTGATATCGACGAGCGCGTTGCACAGCGACGCAAACACGATCCGGTCGACGAGCTGCACGCTGCGTGCGGGGTCGAGCGAACCGATGTCGTCCTGCAAGCCGATCCGTATTGTCTGACCGGTCTGGGCCATCGCGGCGCCGGCGCCAAGTGCGAGCGCCGCGGCAATCAACATTCTTCGCATGAGCATTTTCCCTTTGTATTCCGATTCATCAAACGGTGTGGTGAAGAGGCTGGCGGCGCGGCGCGCGTCCCGCTTGTTCGCTCGAATTTCATCGCGGCCACCGGCTCAGTCGCCCGCGGAAGCTAGCGCCGTCTGGCGCTCGCGGTAGATCGCGAGCCGCTCGATCAATTTCGGACTGACGCTCGTGGCCAGCGGTGCGCCGCTGCCGGCGTTCTGAATCTCGCGCCAGAAGTGGCATGCGACCTGCCGTCCGTCATCGAGTCGTTCGCTGACTGGCCGCACTTCAGCGCAATGCGGCTTCGCATGCGGACAGCGCGTATGGAAACGGCAACCCGCAGGCGGCGCGGTCGGACTCGGCAGATCGCCGGATAACGCGGGCTTCGCACGCCGCTCGTGGGGGCTGCTCGCCGGAATCGCGCGCAGCAGTGCTTGCGTGTACGGATGCAGCGGCGCGTCGAACAGTGCATCGACATCGGCCAGTTCGACGATCTCGCCGAGATACATCACGGCGACGCGGTCGCTCATATGGCGGATCACCGCAAGGTCGTGCGCAACCATGATCAGCGTGAGGCCGAGGTCCTGCTTGAGCGTCTCCAGAAGATTGATCACCTGCGCTTGCACCGAAACGTCGAGCGCCGACACCGGCTCGTCGCCGACGATCAGCTTCGGCTCACCGGCCAATGCGCGCGCGATGCCGATCCGTTGCCGCTGGCCGCCGGAGAATTCGTGCGGGTAACGGTTCGCGTAGGCCGGTTGCAGGCCGACCGTGCGCAGCAGTTGAGCGACGCGCTCGCGGTGCCCGGCGCTGTCGGGCGCGAGCCCGTGCAGCGCGATCGGCTCGCCGACGATCTTGCCGACCGTCATGCCCGGATTCAGCGACGCGAACGGGTCCTGAAAGATGATCTGCATTTCGCGGCGCAACCGCCGCAGGGGCGCGCCTTGCTCATGCGTGATGTCCTTGCCTTGATAGAAGACGCGGCCGTCCGTCGAATCGATCAGACGGAGCAGCAGGCGGCCGAGCGTGGACTTGCCGCAGCCCGATTCGCCGACGATCGCAAAGGTCTCGCCCGCCTGGACCGCGAACGACACCTCGTTGACTGCATAGACCGTTGGCGTGCGCATGAAGAGCTGCCGCGTACCGCCAAAATGCTTCGTCAGCGAGCGCGCCTCGATGATTGGCGCCGGCGAATGGGAAGCCGGCTGCGAGGCCGGCTGTGCGTGCGGCGTCGGTGCGTGCGGCGTCGGTTCAGTGGGCGTCGTCATGCCATTTCCTCACGCAATACCGGCGCGGCGACCTGTTCGACCGGAGCGAGCCAGCACGCAACGCGATGCACGCCGGCGATCACCTTGTCAGGCGGCGCGGCGTCAATGCAGCGTTGTTCGGCGAACGGGCAGCGCGGCGCGAAGCGGCAGCCGCTTGGCATCAACTCGGGCGACGGCACCGAACCGCGGATCGTCGCGAGCGCGCCTTCGCGCTTGCCGACCGACGGAATCGCACCCATCAGGCCGATCGTGTACGGATGTTGCGGGTCGTCGAACAGATCGGCGACGGTGCCGTATTCGACGATGCGTCCCGCGTACATCACCGCAACGTGGTCGGCGACTTCCGCGACGACGCCGAGGTCGTGCGTGATCAACACCATCGCGGTGCCGGTCTCCGCTTGCAGATTCTTCACGAGCGCCAGCACCTGCGCCTGGATGGTCACGTCGAGCGCGGTTGTCGGCTCGTCGGCGATCAACAGGCGCGGGCGATTCGCGAGCGCCATCGCGATCATCACGCGTTGGCGCATGCCGCCGGAAAGCTGATGCGGGTACGCATCGAGCCGGGTTTCCGGCGCCGGAATCCGCACCAGCCGCAGCATCTCGAGCGCCTCTTCGCGCGCTTGCCGGCGCTCGACATTGCGATGCCGGCGGATACTTTCGCCGATCTGCTCGCCGACCGTGAACGCCGGATTCAGCGACGTCATCGGCTCCTGAAAGATCATCGACAGCCGGTTGCCGCGAATATCGGCCAGTTCGCGCTCGGACAGCGCGAACAGGTCCTTGCCTTCGAAGTGCGCAGTGCCGGCGACGCGTTGCGCAGGCGGACTCGCGAGGAGCCCCATCAGTGCGAGCGATGTCACGCTCTTGCCGCAGCCCGATTCGCCGACGATGCATAGCGTCTCGCCAGTGCCGACCGAGAACGACACGTCGTCGACGAGGTTGGGCGCGTCGGCGTCGCGCGAAAACTTCAACGAAAAGCCGCGAACCTCGAGAACCGGTCGGCGGGCGTCATCGGTCACGCTGGGAAACTCCATATCGTGCTGCTAGTCCTGTTCAAGGCTGTCTCGCGGCGATTATGTGGTGCGCTTTACGACAGAAAATATTAATATTTCTTACCCGTACTTAACTTTTTCTTGAGGATGAACGATGCCCACGCTGCGCATGCTGAGGACCTTTCGGGCAGTCGCGCGCACCGGATCATTTGCGGCAGCGGCCGACAGCGTCGCGCTGACCCAGGCGGCGGTCAGCCTGCAGATGCGCGGGCTCGAACAGGCGCTCGGCCGCCAGCTATTCGACCGCAGCGGCCGGCAGATCGCATTGAGCCGCGACGGGCAAGATATCTGGCCGAAGGTCGAGCAGATTTTCGACCTGCTGGCCGAACTCGAGGCGACGCCGGCGGATTCGATGGTCGGGCCGGTCACCATCGGCGCGGTGGTGTCGGTGATCGGCGCGCTCTCGCTGGTCATCGCGCGGCTGAAGGCCGCGCATCCGCAACTGGATGTGCGGCTGCTGTCGTCGCGCTCCGACGAACTGGCGCGGACAGTCGAGGCGGGTGAGGTCGATATCGCGGCAGTCGTCGCGCATGCCGACACCACCCTGCCCGACACGCTGAAGTGGACGACGCTCTACACGGAGCCGCTGATGCTGGTGGTCAGCCGCGAAATCGGCGACAACGATCCGCGGCGGATTCTGCGCAGCTATCCCTTTTTGCGCTTCGACCGGCGCGTGCGCACCGGGCGCGTCGTCGAGCATGCGCTGCAAACAGCCGGCGTGACGGTCAACGAATATCTCGAACTCAATTCGATCGAAACGATCGTCGCGCTGGTGCGCGAAAATGTCGGCGTCGCAGTGCTACCGCTTCTGCATCGCGGCAACTGGCAAAACGATCCGTTACTGCGCGTGCTGCCGATTTCAGATCCGCCGGTGTTGCGCACAGTCGGCATGATCCAGCGCGCGTCATATGGCCGGCCCGGCATCACACAGGCGATTATCGATACGCTGCACAGCGACTGAGCGGCCGGAAGCAGCGTGTGCGCTGTTCTGTTCTCTTACTCAATCGATCCGCAGCGGATCGCCAGTTCAGCCATACAAAGCACCCGCAAATAATTTCCCACCACTGGAATAAACCCGTTCGCCTTCCCGTTCATTCAGCGTTGTGATCTTTGGACGGAACAAGGAGTGCGGCCATGAAGTCTCTACTCGCAGCGTTCACCGTCGTAGCGTGCGGCGCGGCTATCGCGACACTCGCGTCGTGCGGCGGCAGTTCCAGCTCGAACAGTTCCGGGCCGCCTTTGCAGTCGTCGTTCACCGCAACGGCGCTCGTCTCGGACGGCGCCGTGTCGGCGGCGCACACGGACCCCAATCTGAAGAATGCCTGGGGCGTGGCCTTCAATCCGAAAGGCTTCGTCTGGGTCGCCGACAACGGAACCAACCTCGCGACACTCTATGACGGCAACGGCGTGCCGCAATCGCTGGTCGTCACGATCCCCGATGGTACGAATGGAACAGCGTCGCCGACCGGCATCGTATTCAACGGCACGCAAAGCTTCAACGTGACGCGAAACGGCAAGACCGGCGTCGCCGCGTTTATCTTCGTGGGAGAAGGCGGCACCGTCACCGCGTGGGCGCCCGCCGTTGGGCCGACGAATGCGTTTGTCATGTACGACGACGGCACCGGCGGCGCCGTGTACAAGGGCCTCGCGCTCGCGCCGAACAACGGCAACAACTTTCTCTATGCCACCGATTTCCATAACAGCAAGATCGACGTCTTCGACACCAACTTTGCCAAGGTCGCCATGCCCGGCGCCTTTACGGATCCATCCATTCCTGCCGGCTTCGCGCCGTTCGGCATCCAGTTGATCGGATCGAATCTGTTCGTCACCTACGCGAAGCAGGATGCCGACAAACATGACGACGTCGCCGGAGCAGGACTCGGCATGGTCGACGTATTCGACACGGCGGGCAATCTCAAGCAGCACTTTGCAACGGGCGGCGCGCTGAATGCGCCGTGGGGTATTGCGCAAGCGCCAGGCAATTTCGGCTCATTGAGCGGCGCGGTGCTGATCGGCAATTTCGGCGACGGCACGATCAACGCGTTCAACGCATCGAGCGGCCAGTCGATGGGCGCCATCAAGAGTTCGAACGGCAAGGCGATCGTCGAGCCGGGTTTGTGGGGCATCGCGTTCGGCAACGGGCTCGACAATCAGCCTCCCACTACCCTCTTCTTCGCTGCGGGGCCCAATGACGAAGCGGACGGCGTCTATGGAAGAATCGATCTGAATCCGGCATCGACCTCGGGTTCCGCCACGGGAACGAGTACAGGCACGAGTTCGAGCGGCGGCGCCAGCATCGGCATGTAGGTTGTGGGCAATCGTGCGGCCGCTAAGGTGGAACGAGCGGCCGTATTGCTTTGAGCACCGCGAGCGCCCGAGAATCGTGCAAAACGGCCTGTCGGCTATCACCCTGCGGACAAAGGAACTGCTGAGCGGGAAGTAGTTGTCTTCAGCAGAGAAGGTCGCTCGTCGTGAACGAGCGACCGGCAAGTCGAAGCCTCCAAAAAAGCGGCCGCAAGCATCTGGCGGCGGCCGTTCGCCTACCTGGTTCAGGCGTCGTGCTTAATTCTCGAACTGCCGAATCGTCGCGTTGTACGCACGTGTGGCCATCTCCTCGAGCGGCAGCTTTCGCTCGACTTCCGACAATATTTCCACGCCCCACGGACCGTCAAAGCCAGTCGCCTGGACTGCCTTGATGAAGCCCTGCACGTCGAGTACGCCTTCACTAGGCAGACGGCGTTTGTGGCAGGTGTCCATCCACAGCGGCTCGATTGCGTAACGGTCCGCGTCGTCGAGTTCGATGCCCTTGATAAATTCCGGCTTGATTGTGGCGATTTCCTTGAAGTCCACATTGCCGCGGCTCAGGTGCCAGATGTCGAGCAGCAGACCCGCGTTCTTCCTGTTCGCGCCCTCGACGACGGCCTTGCCGGTTTCAATCGTGCGTACGTTGCTGAACGGCATGATTTCCAGCATCACTTGCGTACCGCGCTTCTGGGCATCGTCAGCCAGCTTGCCGAATTCATCGACCATCAGCGGAATGTTTGCGGTTTCTTCGCCAATGCCTGGACCGACCTTCACGATGCGCGCACGAAGTTCTTCCGCAGCCTTCAGGTAGTAGTACCGCATGCTGTCCGACGTGCGGCGGCGCTCGCCGGTTTGATACCAGTCGACCAGGAACTCGAACTCGACGTGCTTCATGCCGTTGGCTTCAAGGATTCGGCGCATTTCCGGGAAGCCGATCTTGTCGGCCGTTGCATAGATATCCGAATGAATCAGGCCGATGCCGTCCCAGCCTGCTTTTGCTGCCGCTTCAACGCGATCCTTGAAGCTGAATGGACTGATTTCCGTGGGGCCAAACGGAAAGACGTCGCCCGACAGGGTGAAGTAAGCAGCAACAAGTTCGACTTTAGATCTGGACATGAAAACCCTCATTAAGAAAGCAGCGACCGACCCGACGGCCGTCGCCAGAAAACCATGCCCTGAACTATCGCGTAGAAACGGCAGCGGATAAACAACCCTCGAATCGTCTCACCGTAGAGTTTGAATCTACACGCTGGCGTTTTGCGGATTGCTGGGCGTGTCGCGGCCCGCAAAAGCGGCGCGCAGCGTCATTCTTCGAAAGCCGCGTGGCTATCGCCGTCCGCAAGCCGCAATTTTTCCAGTGAGCGGAAATAACTTTTCGTTCTGTCGCATTTTTCTTTCCCATACCAAGCCGTACTGTGCCTTCTCGAGAACATTAAAACCCGGCTCACCTATCTCACGGGCCATCAGGAGACACAGCATGAACATCCGCAAATCCGTTATTTCTTGCCTTGCTGTCAGCGCTATCGCCACCGCTTTCGGCAGTGGCGTCCAAGCCGCAGACCAACCCCGCGTCGCATTGCTTATGCCGACGCAGAGCGTCGAGTACTGGGCGCTCTATGTCAAAGGCTTCGAAAAGGAGGCCGCGGCGCAAGGCATCAAGCTCGACGTGAAGGTCACCAACTACGACCCGAATGAGCAGGCAACCCAGGTCGACCAGACGCTCGCGCAGAAGCCTGACGTCATCGTCCTCGTGCCGGTTGATTCGAGCGCAATGGTCCCGTCGATTCGCAAGATAGACCAGGCAAAAATCCCGCTCGTCATCTCCAACTCGATGCCCGACCAGAAGTACTCCCGGTACTGGAAAGTCTTCACTGGGCCGAACGACATCAGCAACGGAGACGTCGCGGCGAAGACGATGATTCAAGGCTTCAAGGAGAAGGGATACGGCGATAAAGGCAAGGTCATCGTCATTAACGGGCCGATGGGCACGCCTCCGCAAGTCCAGCGCTATCAGGGCTTCGTCGACGGCCTCAAGAAGAATGCGCCGGGCATTGAAGTAGTCGGCTCACAGCCGGCCGACTGGGACGCGGTGAAGGCGGAAGCCGCCGCGTCGGCGCTCTTCACGCAGTTCAAAGACGTGAAAGGCATCTACACGGAGAACGATTCACAACTTCGCGGCGTGGTGACCGCCGCACAACGGCTCGGCCTCGACCCTTCGAAGCTCGTGATTGTCGGACACGGTTGCGACTCCGGCGCGGTGGAAGCTATCTCGGCCGGAAAGGCCTATGCCACCGTCGAGCAATCTCCCTTCGACGACGGCGCTTACGCCGCGAAGGCCGCGAAGCAACTCGCATCCGGCAAAGCCCCGCAAGCCGTGCAGTACTTGCCGAACCCGGCGGCCACCAAAGCCACGTTGAACGTCTGCTATTCCCAGAAAAAATAAGTCACGCGACGGCTACCCAGTTACCGCGTAGCCAATAGGACGCAACGCGACCCTGCGGGGTCGCTTTCGCTTAAGCACGGAGACACGAATGAGACGAGAGATTGGCGTTGCCGTGATTGGAACTGGCTTTATGGGAAAAGCGCACGCGCTGGCGTACAGAGCGGTGCCGAATGCTTTTCCTGAGTCTTTGATCCCGCGGATGGTGGCCGTCGCCGATGTCAGCGAGGCCGGAGCGAGGCAAGCGGCCGAGCAGTTTGGCTTCGAGCGTGCGACAAATGACTGGCGGTCACTCCTCGAAGACCGCGATATTCAAGTCGTCTCAATCACGACGCCATGCAGCTTGCACCGAGAGATGGCATTGGCAGCGATCGCCGCCGGGAAGCATGTGCATTGCGAGAAGCCTATTGCGCCATGCGCTTCCGATGCTCACGACATGATGAAGGCGGCCGAGTCCGCGAACGTCGTCACGCAAGTCGGCTACAACTACATCAAGAATCCCCTTCTCAAACTGGCGCGGGAGATGATCGCGTCCGGCGAACTGGGCGATATCACGAGCTTTCGCGGCATCCATGCGGAAGACTACATGGCCGACCCTGAGATTCCCTATAGCTGGCGAGTCGACCCTCAAAACGGTGCTGGCGCGCTGGCGGAAATCGGCAACCACATCGTCGGAATGTCACGCTTCCTTCTTGGTCCTATCACCCATGTGAACGCGCAACTCGAGACCGTCAATAAGTCGCGCCCAGTGTCGCCTGGTTCGCTCGAGCGCCTGGAGGTCAAGGTCGACGACATTGCCAGATTGATGGTGACCTTTGACCGCGGGTGTTCGGGCTCGATCGAAGCAAACTGGACCGCGACTGGCCGCAAGATGCAACTCGAGTTCGAGATTTATGGAACAAAGGGTGCATTGTGCTTTTCCCAGGAGCGCTTGAACGAGCTCCGCTATTTCAAGGCCGGCGGCGACGTACGGACATCGGGATTCACTCGAATCGAAGCCGGACCCGCACATCGTCCCTACGAAAACTTCACGGTGGCGGGCGGCCACCAATTAGGCTTCAACGATTTGAAAACCATAGAGATGGCGGAATTCCTCGCCGCAATCGAACATGCAACGCCTACGTTCCCGGACTTTCGGGAAGCGTGGGAAATCCAACGGATTGTCGACGCCGCCATCCGGTCTTCGGCCGAGGCACGGAGAGTCTCTCTGTAACCGACCGCGTTTCTTTACGACTGCAGCCGGACGCCGATATTTCCGGTGGCTGGAAATAGTAATTCGCGGCCACGCATTTTTCTTTCCTCGGCGAACGAATAACCTGTGTTTAACGATAACGAAGCCGCTAAAGCGAGTTTCGGATGGAGACGACAGACATTCCTGCGCACGCAGCGATTCTTTGCCAATTCCTCTCCTCCTGAACTCACAGCAGCGGCATCGCTGATGCGGTAGCGCCCACGGCATGCCTGCGTTTCAGTCTCGATGCAAGGCTTCGCTATTCGAAATGTATGCGTCACGAAGCGTGAGCAATCACGCGGATGAGCAAGGTGACGGTGACGGGCATCGACCCGTAGCAGCGGACGACCGAAGAGTGTCCGCGTATGGAGGAAGACAATGCTGCAAGACGCTAAAACAGGCGGCGAGACGCTCGCCACTCAGAGTCTGCTGTGCGCTCGCAATCTGACCAAACACTATGGTGGCGTGAAGGCGCTCACCGGCGTCAGCCTCGAGCTGGCACCTGGTGAGATTCACGCGCTCTGTGGCGAGAACGGAGCAGGCAAAAGCACGTTCATCAAAATTCTCGGTGGCCTGGTGCAGCCGGACGACGGTGAAATTACCATCGACGGACATCAACTGAAACTCGGTCATCGCACCGACCCGAGACTTATCTCCATCGTTCACCAGGAGCTGGCTATCGTCCCGACGCTGTCGGTGCTCGATAACATTCTTCTTGGTGGCGCGAACCAGAGCGCAATCTACCGTCGCAGCCAATACCGGGACTCTGTCCGTGAGCATCTGGATTCGGTCGGACTGTCGCATATCAAGCTCGATGCACCCGCCTCGCGGCTCAGCCTCGCCGAATGCCAACTCGTCGAAATCGCCCGGGGCATGTCGCGTCAAGCGAAGGTCCTGCTGCTGGACGAACCCACCGCGACCTTGTCGGATGCGGAGATTGTTCGGGTCTTCGATGTCGCGCGCAAACTGCGTGACCAGGGGACCGCGATGATTTTCGTCAGTCATCGACTGGACGAACTGTTTGCGCTCACAGACCGCGTAACGGTCTTCCGCAATGGACAGCACGTGCTCACGCAGCGCACCGCGGATATGACGACCGCAGAGGTGGTCAAGGCAATGATTGGTCGCGAGCTGGTGCACAGCAAGGTCATGCCGCCGGAGAAACGCGCCAACGTGGCGCCGCGTCTTTCGATTTCCAACCTGACGGTCGCGGACAAGGTCAAGCAACTCTCAGTCGACGTCGCGCCGGGCGAAATCCTCGCCGTGGTCGGCCAGTTGGGTTCGGGAGCGGAAGTCCTCGTTGAAGCGCTTGCTGGCCTGCGCGGTGATATCTCCAGTGCGGTGAAAGTGGACGGCCAAACCGTCAAGCTCGACAGCATTCGCAACTCGCTGCGAGCGGGAATCGCGTACGTGGCAGAAGACCGCGCTGACAAGGGCGTTTTCCTGGATGCGCCAATTGCCATCAATATCACTGCGTCCGTTATGGCGAAGTTCACCCGAGCGGGAATCATGCGGAGAGCCGGTGAACAGGAAGAGGCACGACGCCTGGCCTCGATGTTCACCATCGACCCGAGGCGTCTTCCGCACGAAGTGTCGACGCTTAGCGGCGGCAACCAGCAGAAGGTCTCTCTCGCGAAGGCAGTAGCACTAGCTCCACGTCTGTTGCTTCTGAACGAGCCTACCCGGGGCGTCGATATTGGCGCCCGCAGCGAAATTTACGCCACGCTGCGCAAGATGGCGGACGAAGGCCTGGCGATCGTCTTCTATTCGACTGACCTTGAAGAAATCCTGGAGCTCGCGGATACGGTTCTCACTGTCTTCAGAGGCCGGATGGTCCGTCATAAGCCGCGCTTCGAGATAAACGGCGACACGCTCCTGCACGACATCGTGGCAGGCGACGGCGATGCATCTCATGGCCATATCTCTTTCCGGAACCAGACTGTGGAGGTGGGTAATGCATAAGACAGCTCTTGAGCCTACCGCGCAGGTATCGACGACTGCGCTACGACGTTGGGCCGCAGCATTGTTCGGCACGACGAGTATTCACGCTGCGTCGATTCGCATCGCTACCCTTGTACTTATCGTAGTGGCTGCGGCTATCGTTCCGCACTTCACCGAGTTCGGAAACATGCAGTCCCTGATGTACTCGGTGGCCGCGGTCGGCATTGGCGCTATCGGGATGGCGCTAGTGACCCTCAGCGGAAATCTCTTCATGCTTTCGATGGGCGCAACAGCGGCGGTCTCCACTGTGATGTTCGCTGCGCTCATTCATCTGGGTCTCGGCGCAACGCTGCTGCTTGTCGTGTTGAGCGGCCTTTTGATTGGGGCTCTCCAGGGTGGAATCATCGCATTGGGCAGAGCGAATCCCATCATCACCACGATTGCCACCTCGTCAATCATCATTGGTGCTGGCGTTATCTACACCGGCGGGCTTACCGTCATCGGAAAAGGCGACGCGACCTGGCTCGGTCAAGGACGGTTATTTGGCTGGCTGCCGAATCAGATCCTGGTGCTGGCTATCTTTGCGGCCATCGCAAGCTTCATCCTGCAAAAGTCACGTATCGGGCGGGAAATCCGACTGATTGGTATGCGAGCCGAAGTTGCGCGCATTGCAGGGCTTCGGTTGATGACGGCAACGCTCGTTTGCTATGGATTCGCGGGCGCCGCAGCGGCGCTTGCCGGCTCGTTGATTGCATCGTCGTCGGCACAAGGCAACCTGACCTACGGCATTGACCTGGACTTCAACGCAATTGCTGCCGTGCTCGTCGGCGGAATTTCGATTCGAGGCGGACGCGGACAAATCTCCGACGCGGTAACAGGCGCCATCTTCCTCGCCGTTATCAGCAACATCCTTCTGGTCAGCGGTGTGAGTTACGAGTACCAGTTGGTAGCGAAGGGCATCGTCGTTCTCGCGGCAGTCGTGTTCGGAGCGTTGCTTGCCCGGCTCGGTCCGGGACGGAAATAACAGGAGATTTGAAAATGGAACAGTCTCAACGACTTCTCAATCTGGCCATTCGCCTCGTACTGCTCGTGGGAATGCCTGTTGTCTTCGGCCTCTGCGTCGACCACTATTTTTCGCAGGCGAACCTCTACGCAATCTTCCAGGCGTTTGCATTCCTCGGCATCATCGCGCTCGGTCTTTCTGTCACGATGATCGCCGGTGAGTTCGATCTGAGCGTCGCCGCAATCTCGACAGTTGCCGGCCTCATCACGGTGAAGTTCGGTGGCGATAGTGCGATGCTCGGCATGCTGTACGCAATCATCTTTGGCGTGGTGGTCGGTATCGCTAACGCGGCGCTGCTGCCGTGGCTCGGTGTCTCTTCGCTGGTGACGACAGTCGGCTCCATGATGTTCCTTACCGGCATCGGTTACTGGATTGCGGGCGGCCGCGTGCTGAGCTACGCCAACCTCGATGTCAGCGACTTCCTTGACCAGAACATTGCTGCAATCTTTTCCCCGCGTAGCCTCATTACAATCGCCTGCTTTGTCGTCGTATCGCTGTTCTTGCGTTACACCACCCTCGGGCGCGACATCTACGCATCGGGTGGGCATCGGAAGGCGGCAATTCAGAGTGGCGCGCGTGTGGGTAAGGCACTGACGGTCGGCTTTGTCATCTCCGGCGGACTGTCGGCACTCGGCGGCGGCCTTCTCTCGCTGAGCCTCGCGACCGCGTCCGCCACGATGGGAAGCAATATCCTGCTTCAGGCGGCTTCAGCGGCGATTGTTGGCGGTGTCGCGTTGGGTGGAGGAATCGGTTCGCCGCTCGGCGTGGCAATGGGCGTTCTGATTCTTACTGTGCTGAACAATGGGCTCGGCCTGTTGAGCGCTACGTCTACGCAGATTCTTCTCGTCAACGGCCTTTTGCTTCTGATTGTGGTTCTGCTCGATGGGCGCCTGGGTGCAGTGCTGGCGTCGCCGCTCGAGCGATTTATTGCATTTCGCCGAGTGCATTGAAGGCCGGTATTTCAGGTCGCAAACGTCATCCAACGTTCTTCGAGATTCAGGCTTCTGACGCGCTCCATGAGGAAGTCCGTGAAAACTCTGATTTTCGCGGGCTGGTAACGTCGGCTTTGATAAGCCAGGTTGATGGTCAGACGCGGCAATTGCCAATCGTCGAGCACTGGCACGAGACGGCCAGACACGATGTCGTCGTGAATGATGTAAAGCGGTTGGACAACAATCCCTAGCCCTGCCCGCCCGGCCGCGACGATGACCTGGCCTTCGTTGGAGTCGAGCGCGCTTGTAATGGCGATATTGCGTTCTTCCGTGCCCCGACGCAGATGAAGCAGATAGGGGTCAACGGCAAGGTTATAGACGAGCATGTTGTGCTGCGCGAGATCCTCGGGATTCTGGGGACGACCGTGCGCGGAGAGGTACGCCGGCGACGCCGCCAGCACTCGCCTGGTCTCAGCAAGGCGTCGTATGGTGATGCCGGAATCTCCCTCGTGCTCCCTGGTGCGAATGGCGATGTCTATCCCGGCTTCGATGAAGTTCTGGTACTGATTCGCCGCGACTATCTGAACCGACAGGTTGGGATAGCGCGTGAGGAACTCCGGTAGCGCGGGTGCAATATGCATCATTGCGAATGAGACGGAACTGGTCACGCGGAGTACGCCGCGCGGGCTCACTGCCTCTTCGGAAGCGATCGAGTCGGCTTCGGACAGCTCGGAAATAACCGCAGTGCAGCGACGATGATATTCACGGCCGGCATCGGTGAGCCACATGCGGCGGGTCGTCCGCTCTATCAACCGTGCGCCGAGGCGCTCTTCCAGCGAGCTCAGCGTTCGACTGGCCGCAGCGTTCGACATGTCGAGCTGCTCGGCCGCCTTCGACAGGCTGCCCAGATCGGCAGTGAGCACAAACAACTGCAATTGCGTCCACCGGTCCATCGCCTGCCCTCTTCCCATTCAGGTGAAACATTCAGGTGAAAAAATCGGAAGGGATTCTTCCACCCCTTACGGGCCCAATATGCCGTAGACGGGAGCATTGATAAACCGACTCAAGGTATCCGATTTGTAGAATCGACTTCTACAATGAAAGAGCGTTGACGGGCGCGCTTGCAGGTCCGCCGCAAGCTGCAATGCGCGCTTAGCCGATTCTTCCGGGATAAGGAAATGTCATTTCACTTCGAGGCATTTTATTTACGCGGATGACCCATTACCTTTCGTTTAAGACGCCTTGAGCGCACAACGGAGACACGCACGATGCGCAACATCAACGAAGACACCATCACTCAGGCCGTTATTGCCTCGCTCGCGGAGTGCAAGGACGCGAGACTCAGGACCGTCATGACGAGCCTGGTTCAACATCTCCACGCTTTCGCCCGCGACGTTCATCTCACCGAGGACGAGTGGTTTAAAGCCATCAGGTTTTTGACGGAAGTAGGACATATCACCGACGACAAGCGGCAGGAATTCATTCTGCTCTCGGACACACTTGGCCTTTCAATGCTGGTCATGTCGCAGAACAATCGCAAGCCATCGAATTGCACGGAAGCAACCGTGTTCGGGCCGTTCTACGTAGAGGGAGCGCCTCTCTACAACAACGGCGACGACATTTCGAATGGTGCGAAAGGTGCGCCTTGTTATGTGAAGGGGCAGGTTCGCGGCGCCGGAGGCGAAAGCATCGCGAACGCCCAGATTGACGTTTGGCAGTCGGACGAAGACGGTTTCTACGATGTCCAGAACGTCGACGAGGCAGGCAATGCCATCCATCGCGGTCGAGGCCGACTGAACGCAGATGCTGAAGGGTATTTCAATTTCCGCTCGATTCTTGCCGAGGCATATCCCATCCCGCACGACGGGCCCGTTGGTCGCATGCTGGCCGCTGTCGGTCGTCATCCCTGGCGACCAGCGCACCTGCACTTCATGATTGAAGCGCCTGGCTACGAGACGCTCATTACGCATGTGTTTCGTGATGGCGACCAGTATCTTGACTCGGACGTCGTGTTCGGCGTGCGCTCATCGCTGATTGCCGATTGGAAGCGTCATGAGCCAGGTGTAGCGCCGGACGGCCGCGAAATGACAGTGCCGTGGTACTCGCTTGAATACGACTTCGTGCTCAACCCGTCGGAGGCACACGCATGATTCGGCACATCGTCATGTGGCGTGTCAAAGGTGACTCGCCTGCAGAGCGGCTAGCTGCGTCCAACCTCGTTAAGACCAGTTTCGAAGGCTTGCGCGGCTGTATCCCCGGCATGCGGCACCTCGAAGTCGGACTTGACTCCAGCCAGGTCGATTACGCGTGCGACGCCGTTCTCATCACCGAGTTCGACTCGCAGGAAGCGTTGGAAGCCTATGCGTCTCACCCCGAACATCTGCGCGTTCGTCACGAACTCGGCGACCTTCGCACTGCACGGTTCCAGGTTGATTACCAGTTGGAAGCGGGGTTGAGTTTCGAGAGTACAGCGGAGTTATCCAATGCAAAAGCGTGAGTTCGTTTATCAGGCGCGTGCCGGTCGAGTTGTCTTTGGCCCAGGCAGTTTGCAGCACCTCGAGCGCGAAGTACTTCAACTGGGTTCGGAGCGAGCACTCATTCTGTGCAGCCCGGAGCAAAAAGAGACCGGTGAAGCCATCGCTGCGCGCCTGGGCGCGCGAGCCGCCGCTGTGTTCGACCGTGCGGTCATGCACGTGCCGCTCGAGTTGGCCAAGGAAGCTCGCGCACTGGCAAGAGAGCTGAACGCCGATTGCGCCATTGCCGTTGGAGGCGGCTCGACGATAGGTTTAGGCAAGGCAATCGCGCTCGAATCGGACTTGCCGATTCTCGCCGTGCCGACGACTTATGCAGGCAGCGAAATGACGCCTATCTATGGCATCACCGATGCGGGTCTGAAGAAGACCGGAACGGACCTGCGCGTGTTGCCAAAGACAGTGATCTACGATGCGAACCTGACGATGTCGCTTCCTGTCGCGCTATCGGTCACGAGCGGCATCAACGCAATTGCCCATGCCGCTGAAGCGCTCTACTCGCGCGACGAGAACCCCGTGACGAGTTTGATGGCGGAAGAAGGCATCGCTGCTCTGGCGCGCGCTTTACCGCTTATCGTGGCCAACTCGCACAACGTGGAAGCTCGCGCTGAAGCACAGTACGGTGCCTGGCTCTGCGGAACGGTGCTGGGCAGCGTGGGCATGGCGCTTCATCATAAGTTGTGTCACACGCTCGGCGGAAGCTTCAACCTGCCGCACGCTCAGACACACACCATCGTTCTCCCACATGCGCTTGCGTATAACCGGCAAGCCGCTCCAAACGCGATGCAACGGATAGCCCGCGCTCTAGGTTCGCAAGACGCGGCATTGGGTGTCTATGAGCTCGCTAAACGCTGCGGTGCGCCGCTTGCGTTGAAAGACATCGGGATGTCCGCCGAAGATGTGTCGAAGGCCGCCGATATAGCCAGCTCGAACCCCTACTGGAATCCGCGTGAAATCGAGCGAGACGCGCTGCTTGCGCTTCTGCAGGATGCCTTCGATGGCGTCGCACCGCGCGGCGCAACAACTCAATCAGAGTAAGGAGACGAAAATGAACTTCACTGTCTACTGTCTTGATCACCCCAATATGGTCGAGCGTCGCCTTGAGAACTATGACGCGCACAAGGCCCATTTACAGACAGCACCTGTAAAGACACTCATCTCCGGGCCGCTGACGAAAGCTGACGGCCAGACGATGATTGGCAGCTTCTTTCTCTATGAAGCCGATGGTATTGAAGAGATTCAAAAATTCGTAGAAGCCGACCCGTTCAACAAAGCCGGAATTTGGGCCACGGTCGATATCAGGTTTTTCATCAAGCGGGTCGACAACCGCTAAGTCCGTCGTATCACGGCGCTGTTTGAAAGCGAATGGAAATGGCATCGAGTTCCTGAACGCTCGCAAACTACAGAACATTGAATGGAGACATCATGCAGACAGGCCTCGAAGGGAGAATCGTGCTCATCACGGGCGGAGCCCAGGGTATCGGACGCTCGACCGCTTTGGGTTTCGCACGCGAAGGCGCACGTCTTTGCATCATCGACATCGACGCGCATGCGCTGAAGGAGACCGAGTCGGAATTGCGCGCGCTCGGCACCAATGTCACGACTGCACAGGCAGATTTATCCACGGCCGATGGCGTGAAAAGCGGCATCGACGCGGCCCTTAAGCCGCACAACGGGCAGGTGGACATTCTCGTGAACAACGTCGGCGCGGGGAAGGTCCGCACGTTCGAAGAACTTTCGGACGAGGAATGGGACTTCACGATGAGCCTTAATTTCATGAGCTATGTCCGGACGTGTCGATACCTGCTGCCGGTACTGCGCGCTCGCGAGAACTCGGTGATTATCAACAACGCGTCGGACCTCGCCCGCCAGCCCGAACCTGTCCCGATTGATTACTCCGCATCCAAGGCGGCGGTACTCGCTCTGACAAAAGGTCTCGCGCGAGCCGAAGCTCCCCGAATTCGCGTAAACGCAGTCGCGCCGGGTCCTGTCTGGACGCCGTTCTGGACAAAAGACGGCGGATTCGCCGACACGATGGGCAAGTTTCATGGCATGGCTCCGAAAGACGCGGTCGAGCACGAGCTGTCTCTGCGCCAGTTGCCGTTAAAGCGCCTGGGCCAGCCGGATGAAGTGGCCAACGTGATTGTTTTCATGGCTTCCGACCTCGCGTCGTTCGTCACTTCTGCGGTCTGGGGTGTCGATGGCGGCAGTATCCGCAGCCTGATTTGAAGGCCGCATTGTTCTGGAGACCCGCGTATGTCTGCTTATGACCACGTGGTTGCAGCGAAGGTATCGCAGAGAGAACGCGCTTTTCTTGTCGAGGCGCTGGAGTTGTTGATGCGTGAGCGCTCAAACGCGCTTCGCATCGCGACGGATGTAGCAAAAGCGCGTGGAGACCGAGTGCCGGAAGTCCAGGAGTTTGGTCTTGACGACATCCTGCGGCTTAGCCGACAGATCGCTGTATCGGCGCTTACCGAAATCAAGAGTGAATAGCCGGGGCGCTTCACGCGCCGACGAAATATAGGAGACTCAGATGTTGCGTATCGCTGTTCTCGGTGCCGGACGCATCGGAAAAATTCACGCGGCCAATGTTGCCGCCGACCGTCGAGTGAAGCTCGTCGTTGTGGCCGACCCGAACAAGCAAGCGGTTGAGGCGCTCGCAGCAGAACTCGGTTGCGACTCGTCTGTGGATTGCAAGTCGGTAGTCGACCGCGAAGATGTCGACGCCATCATCGTCGGCACACCGACAGATACACATATCGACCTGACGCTGCAGGCCGTCCGGCTCAGCAAGCCGGTACTCTGCGAGAAGCCCATCGACCTAAACATAGACCGGGCGCTCGCCGCCGTCGAAGAAATCGAGCGTCTTAACGGGCGCGTGATGCTTGCTTTCAATCGACGCTTCGACCCGGATGCAATGCGGCTCAAGCAGGCTATCGACGAAGGCGAAGTCGGCGATGTTCGCCAGGTCGTCATCACGAGTCGCGATCCCGGCCTCGCGCCGCGAGAGTATCTGCGGCGCTCGGGCGGAATCTTCCGTGACATGACGATTCACGATTTCGACACTGCTCGCTGGCTGCTCGGCGAAGAACCAGTCGAAGTGATGGCAATGGGGAACCGCCTGGTCGACCCGGGTCTGGAAGAGCTTCCGGACTACGACAGTGTGATGGTGCTGCTGCGGACGGCGTCGGGCAAGCAGTGTCACATCAACGGTTCACGCCAGGCCGTGTATGGCTTCGACCAACGGGTCGAAGTCTTTGGTTCGAAAGGGATGGTTTTGAATGAAAACCACCGGCCGTCGAGCCTGCGCCGGTGGACGAGCGACAGGACCGAAGCGCGTGAGCCGCTGCTCAATTTCTTTCTTGAGCGGCACGCCGATTCATACAAGGTCGAACTGGACCGCTTCCTGACGGCGCTCGAAAACAACGCACCGATGCCTGCAACGCCTCGGGACGGTATTCGCGCGCTGCGCATTGCGAACTGCGCCCTTGAGGCGGCCAACACAGGCTGCGCGGTCAAGATTTAATCGGGACCGTTGGCCGTTGACTTCCGCGTTGCAGGTTGACAGTGCTCGCGTTCGTGCCCTATAGGTGGAATCAAACTCGTCAACGGGGCATGACATGGCGCAGGCCGACACATTCAGCGGCATATTGATATTCGTCACCGCAGCGAAGTCGCGCAGCTTCACCGACGCAGCCGAAGAACTCGGGCTGACCAAGTCGGCCGTCGGTAAAGCAATCGCAAAGCTCGAAGACCGGCTCGGCGCGCAGCTATTCCATCGCACGACGAGAAGCATCTCGCTCACGGCCGACGGCGACGCCTATTTTGCGGCATGCGCTTCTGCACTCGACGAAATCAGCACAGCGGAAACGGCACTTGGCCCGGGAAACCAGCGGCCAGTCGGTCGCTTGCGGATCGACATGCCGGCAGCTTTCGGCCGACGCATTCTCGTTCCAATTCTGCTGGACATTGGTCGAAAGCATCCTGACCTGCAGTTCACGATGACCTTCTCCGATCATCTCATTGACCCGATCGAGGAAGGCGTTGACCTTGTGATTCGATTCGGCGAACTCGAAAGCTCGAGTGGTCTCGTTGCGCGTCGCCTGACCAGCCAACGGATGGTGATTGCGGCATCGCCTGACTATCTCGCGCGGCGCGGCGCTCCCAACACGCTTGAAGAGTTGAAAAATCACTCATGCATTGTCGGCCATCGCCGTGGTCAGCCGCTTTCATGGCGCGTGAATGTCGATGGCGAGGTCTCCCGGATTTCGCCGCCGGCAACCCATCAAATCAGCGACGGCGACTCGATCGTGGAGGCCGCGCTCGCGGGCCTGGGACTTTGCCAGATGCCAATGTCTCTGCTGCGACCTCATCTGGAGTCGGGCATGTTGATATCAGTTCTCGAAGACGTTTCGAGTGAGTTCATCGACGTGCACGCGGTCTGGCCGAAGGTGGCGCATCTACGCTCCAAAGTCCGCCATGTGGTCGACACTTTTGTCGAGCTGGCCGAACAGGGCAAACTGGATTGAACCTGCCGGTTTGTTAATCGTTTTCGCTGCGAAATCACCCTTTGCAAGCGGCAGCCGCACGATAGAAGACGCGGTCATCGCGGTGTACTATCGTATCCGCAGGGCAGATGCGGTGCGGCGTCTGGGCACGTGTTCAACAGCGGTTGATCGACCGCGATGAAGCCCTTGGGGAACAGCATGAGGCGCTTGCTGGTGGCATTGGAGTGCGTGTGTGCGCTGTCGGTTGCCGCAGCGCAAGGTATGCCGCTCGTGCCAGCGCCGGGGACCACTGTCGCGGCCAGGGACTATCTGGCCGCAGCGGAGCGCGTCGTCGATGCCGCGGCGCAACCCGCCGCACCCTGGAACGGGCCGCGGAGCGGTCCGCGCGCCCAAGCCGGCAGACGCGTCGCCATCGTTGCCGAGGATTTGCGCAACGGCGGCATCATTGGCGTGGTCGACGGTGTGCTCGAGGCGGCCAAGGTCATCGGCTGGAACGTACGAATATTCGACTCGGGCGGCACGCCCGACCTGCGGCTAAAGATGCTTGCGAACGCGCTGGCAAGTGGCCCGGACGGTCTCATCATCGTCGGCAGCGACGCACGCGCCCTGCTGTCCGGCCTGCAGCCGTTTGCCGAACGCGACATTCCTATCGTCGGCTGGCATGTCGCCGCCCAGGCCGGACCGGTGCCGGGCACGCCCGTGGCGATGAACGTGGCGACCGATCCACTCGAGGTCGCGCGCGTGACTGCGCTCGCGGCCATCGTGCAGTCCGGCGGGCAAGCGCAAGTCGTCATCTTCACCGACTCCAATTTCCGGATTGCGCGAAGCAAGGCAGACGAAATGGCCGCGGTTGTGCGTGCGTGCAGCGGCTGCACGTTGCTTGAAGTGCGCGACGTGGCGATCTCGCGTAGCCAGGACCTGATGCCGCGCACGACACGCGCGTTGCTCGCGCATTTTGGCGAGCGCTGGACGTATGCGCTGGCCGTCAACGACATCTATTTCGACTACGCCGCGCCCGTACTGACGCAGGCCGGGATTCCAACCACCGCGATGGCCATGCTGTCGGCCGGCGACGGCAGCGAGTCCGCCTTCCTGCGGATCCGGACGGGCAGCTTCCAGACCGGCACCGTTGCCGAACCGCTGAATCTGCATGGCTGGCAGTTGGTAGACGAAATGAACCGGCTGTTCGCCGGTGCAGGCGTGACGGGTTACGTCTTCCCCGTGCACCTCGTGACGGCGAACAATGTCGCCGCGGACGGCGGCGATCGTCTGATCTACGACCCGGCCAACGGTTATCGTGACGTCTATCGCCGCATCTGGCAACGCCCGTGAAAGCTCCTCTGCCCCGCTCGCTCACCGCGCAATTCACCTTCGTGGTTTCGTGCCTCGCGGCGCTCGTCGTCGCGGTCGGCGCCACGACCCTGTACTCATTGGCCGGCTCTGCCCACGCAATTCGTCAGTTGGCCGAAGAGCGGCTGGCTCGCCAGGAGGATGCACAAGACCTGGCGCAGCAAACCCTGATCATCGAGCGCCTCGCGCTACAGCTTTCGCGTGACGATACCGTCGACGCGGTGCGCGAGACGCATCGGCGTGTGCTCGAACAACTGGTGTCGTTCGATCGCTCGGTGGACCGCCTCGCCTCCGCGACCACGAGCGACAACCTGGGCGTCGACGCGCTGACGCTGCATCGGTCGAGCCAGCGTTTTCGCAACACGGTCAATATCGAGGCCCAGTTGCGCGAGACCGCGCTCGGCGCCGACACGATGTCGCAGACCGTGCCTCGGCCTGGCGCGTCATTGGCCAGCCTCGACGACGATCTTCGCCGCCAGGCCGACGCCTTGGCGGCCGCAGCCCGCGATCAGTCTGACTATTTCACGCGAGATTATCGGAAAGCCGTTCAAGGCCTCGCCGACGACGTAAACCGCACCCGCATGTGGGTAGCCGGCGAGGTGGCGGTGAGCCTGCTGCTTACCTGGCTGATCGCCCATGCATTCCTCGGTCGTCACGTCGTGGCGCGGCTGCGCCGGGTCAGCCACTTCCTGCGTCACGGTGATGTCGGCGGCGTCCAGGCAGGCGTGCCCGTTCATGGCGGCGACGAGATTGCCGACATGGCGCGCGCCGTCGAGCAGTTCCTCAAGGATCGGCGCCAGCGTCGGCAGGCCGAGGATGCGCTCAAGGAACTCAACGCCGGACTCGAGGCGCGCGTTGCGGAGCGCACGGCCGAACTCAGTGCCGCGCTCGCGGGTCAGACGGCGGAGATCGTCGAACGACAGCGTGCCGAGCAGGTTGCGCGAGCGAGCGAACACTTCCTGGACAGCATTGTCGAGAACATCCCCGACACGATTTTCGTAAAGGATGCGGCGACGCTGCGCTTCGTGCGCATCAACAAGGCAGGCGAGCAATTGCTCGGCTACGGGCGCGAACAGATCATCGGCAAGTCCGTGCATGACATGTTTCCGGCGCAAGAGGCGGAATTTTTCGCGCTGAAGGATCGTGACGTGCTGAAGTCGCATCAGATGGTCGACGTGCCCGAGGAGCCGGTCGAAACCGTTCACGGGCAGCGTCTGCTGCACACGATGAAGATCCCCATCGTCGACGAGCGCGGCGAGCCGCAGTTTCTGCTCGGCATTTCGCGCGACATAACCGGGCAACGGCGAGCCGAAGAGGAATTGCGGCGCTATCGCGAACACCTCGAGGACATGATCCGCGAGCGAACGGCCGAACTGGCCGTCGCGAAGGAGCGCGCAGATGCGGCCAATCAGGCCAAGGGCGCTTTTCTCGCGCACATGAGCCATGAGCTGCGTACGCCGTTGAACGGGATTCTGGGCTACGCGCAGATACTCAGGCGCGACAAGAACCTGGACCGACGCCACATCGATGGAATCACGGTGATCCAGCGCAGCGGCGAACATCTGCTTGCGATCATCAACGACATTCTGGACATGGCGAAGATGGAGGCCGGAAAGGCCGAGCTCACTTTGTCCGACGTTCCGCTCGAGGGGTTTATCTACTTCATCGCCGAGACGATTCGGGTTAAGGCAATGGAAAAGGGCTTGGCCTTCGCGTGCGAGCTGGCGCCCAATCTTCCTGCGGCTGTGCGAGTCGATGAAAAACGGCTGCGCCAGGTGCTGCTCAATCTCCTCTCCAACGCAATCAAATTCACGGAGACGGGCAGCGTGCGCCTGCGCGTCGGGTGGATGCCGCCCGCGCGCTTGTCTTTCGAAGTGCGGGACACGGGCATTGGTATACACGAAGCGCGTCTGGGGGCAATCTTCCGGCCGTTCGAGCAGGTAAGCGATGCCCGGCACCAGATAGGAGGCACCGGGCTGGGCCTCACTATCAGCCGGCAGCTCTTGCGCCTGATGGGCGGCGAAATCCGCGTCGACAGCCGCCACGGCGCGGGCAGCGCGTTTTCGTTCGAGTTGAACGTGCAGGTAGTGGCGCATCAGTCAGTTGCCATTCCGCCCGAGCAGGCGGTCAGCGGCTACAAGGGACCGCGCAAGCTGATTCTCGTCGTGGATGACGTCGCGGTAAACCGTGCTGTGGCGATCGATATGCTCGGTCAGCTCGGATTCGACGCGGTCGGGGCCATCAACGGATTCGAAGCATTGGAAAAAGCGCAAGCGCTACAGCCGGCGCTCATCCTGATGGATGTGGTCATGCCAGAGATGGACGGACTTGAAGCGACGCGGCAGCTTCGCTCGATTTCCGAGTTCGCCGATCGGCCCATCATTGCGGTATCCGCCGGCGCCTCGGGGAGCGACGCCGCGAAAAGTCTGGCGGCCGGTGCAAACGCGTTTCTGCCAAAGCCAATCGACTTCAGCGCGCTGTTGTCACAGATCCAGATGCTTCTTTCGATCGAGTGGATCTACGAAGTTCCGCGGACGCAAGCCGCCGCTCCGTCGATGGAAAGCTTCATCATGCCGCCGCCAGGGGAACTCGAGGCGCTGCACCACCTGGCGCGACTCGGCGACATGCGTGCCATCGCGCAATACGCCACGCAGGTTGCCGGGCTTGACGAGCGATATCGTCCGTTCGCCGATCACCTTTGCCAGTTGGCGAAGGACTACCAGTCGAAGGCAATCCTAAGTTTCGTCGACCGATGTCTGGAAAGGAGGAGCGTGCCGTGATTGTGGGTAGATCACCGCCGCGCCCCCCTACAACGTCAACTGAAACGAACGCGTAAGAATGCCCGGCAATTGCATGCCGCCCGTCGCCCGCTCGCCCCACGTGCCGTCGCTGAGCAGCAATTCCGCTTGCGCGCCAAGCTCCTCGAGCTCGCTGCCGAGCAGCCGATACAGGCTGTCGTCAAAGCGCATGGCGTCGAGCGGCGCGACGATCTGCCCGTCCTCGACCCAGAACGTCGCGAATCGCGTCATGCCGGTGACGCGGCAATTCATGCGGTCCGAAAAGTTCACGTACCACAAGTTGCCGACATAGAGACCCGTGCCGATCCGGGCGAGAACGTCGTGATCCGCGAGACCGCCGGCCTGCATTGCAAGCGACGTTGGCGCTTCTTCAGCAAGCGCGCCGTTCGGCGTCAAGCCGTATTCACGGGCGCTTCTCGCGTTGGTCAGCGTGCCGGCGCTGCGCCCCGCGTCGATGAGCGCGACCCGCTCACGCAGATACCCGTCTTCGTTGAAGGCCGGCGCGATGCCCAGCTCCAGTTCCTCGGCTATCGAGACGCGCGGGTCCAGCGCGACTTCGCCCACGTGCAGCTTGTACAACTCGCTGCGCGAACTGGCCTGCGCGCGCGCCGAGAAGCCGCGCCATGCCGTTACACCAAGCAACTCCGCCAGCGCGGCCGGCGCGAGCCACGCGCGATACGCGCCCGGCGCGAGCACACGCGGTGCGCGAGCGAGCACCGCGAGCCGCCCGGCGGCCTGCTCCACTTTCGCCGCAAAAACGGCATCGCTCCAGTCGTCGCCGGCATAAGTGGTCTTGATCGCGCGGCCGCTCGGGTCGTACAGCGACCAGCTAAAATTGAAGTTGTCCACTTCGTACCAGCCGCGGCTGCCGTGCGTCGATGCAAAGCCGCGCACGATCGTGCCGCCCGCGTAGAAGCCCACGAAATCGAGGCCGCGCGCGCATTCTCCGACGATGCGCGACAAGCCGTGCGGATCAGGCAATTTGCCCGAACGCCGTGTCGTGCGCTGCCATGCGGACGTATCGACGAGCAGATGCGGATCGTCGGCGGCATCGCGCAGCGCTTGCCGCAACATCGCAAGCGCGGCGCTCACTTCGTCGATGTCCTGCTGCAGATCGCCGCAGACCGTCAACGTGGAATACGCCTGGCGCGCGCCGTCGATCAGCCGCAAAGTCAGCTTGCCTTGCGACACGGTGCCGCTCTGGCGCACCTTGCCCGCGTTGAAGCGGATGAAGTCCGACTGCTCGCCGGCGAACGAGCTCAGCGTGGTTTCGCCGCCTTGCTGAAGGCGCTCGATAGCGTCGGCAAGCGACGTGAAGTGCCCCTGCCAGTCGACCAGTTGCCCGGCGCGCGTCGACATGAAGTGGTTCATCATGCGCCTCCGAACACGTCGACGTCGCTGAACACGCAAGCCGGCGACGCATGCCCCACGCGAATGATCTGCGCCGGCTCGCCCTTGCCGCACATCGGCGTGCCAAACACCTCGCGCGTGTCGGCGTTGCCCACGGCGCTCAGGCTGCGCCAGAAATTCGCGGAAATGCCCCGATAGTTCGGCTGCTTGACGATCTGCGTGAGCTTGCCGTTCTCGATCAACTGCCCGAATTCGCAGCCGAACTGGAACTTGTTGCGATGGTCGTCGATCGACCATGAGGTGTTCGTTCGCATCAGAATGCCGTGTTCAATGTTGCCGATCATCTCGTCGAGCGAACTGTCGCCGGGTTCGATATTCAGGTTCGCCATGCGGTCGATGGGCGGCCGGTTCCAGTTCGACGCACGCGAATTCGCGACGCCCGGCATGCCCGCGCGTTGCTGCGACAGCGCGCCGCCGAGCGGCCGCTCCAGCACGCCGTTGCGGATCAGATATTCCTTGCGCGCTTCGGTGCCGTCGTCGTCGAATGCATAGGCCGCGGCTTCCTCGCGCAGTTCAGGATCGAAGGTCACGTTCAGCAGTTCGGACCCGTAGCGATACGAGCCGAACATGTCGGGCTTGACGAAACTCCAGCCCGCGAAGTTGCGCTCGTCGCCGAGAATGCGGTCGAGTTCCAGCGGATGCCCAATCGACTCGTGAATCTGCAACATCATCTGGTCGGGCATCAGCAGCAGATCGCGCTTGCCCGATGGGCAGTTGGGCGCGGCCAGCAATTGCAATGCTTCCGTGGCGACGCGCGGACCTGCGCCGTCGAAGCCGAAACGCGCCAGCACGTCCATGCCGCCCTGCGCAAGCGTGCCGTAATTGCCGCCGAGCGTGCGAACCTGCGTGTCGCCGTCCGCATGCGCGGCCACGCTGAGTTGCGGCATCACGAAGCGAAAGCGCTGATCGATCCGCACGCCGTCGCCGGTCATATAGAACTGATCGGTATGCGTGATCTGCACCGCCGCCACGCGTTCGACGATGCGCGGATCCAGCTTCGCAGCCGCGCATTCCGCGCTCAGGCGGTCGATCCATTCCGCGCGGCCCGGCAGCGCGTGCTGTGCATTCGGCGACACATATTCGCCGCTCACCGACGGCCGCGCCACCTCGCGATGATCGATCAACGACAATGCCGCGCTCGCCTCGGCACGCGCGCTTGCGAGATCGAGCGCATGCTGAAGGCCGGCCGCCGACAGGTTGGCCGTCGCCGCATAACCGGCCCCCGCCCCGACCCACGCGATCAGCATCGCGCCCCGATCGCGCACGGTGCGCAGCGGCTGCGCGACGTCGTTGCGAACTTCGTGATCGTCGATCCGCTCATCGACAATGCGCAGCGACCAGAACCCGGCGCGGCTCGTCAGTGAACGGGCGGCTTGCACCCAGCGTTCGTCAATCATTCAGGCTCCGTAGGTTTGGCGTGGGTTCAGGCAGTGGCGACAGCAGCGACGAGGCCAGCAGCGAGCGCGTGTAGGGATGCGACGGCGCGCGCAGCACGTCGAGCGTGTCGCCGCTCTCCACGACGCGCCCCGACTTCATCACGATCACGCGATGCGCGACGGCCCGCATAACCGCCAGGTCGTGCGTGATGAGAAGGTAGCTCAGCTTGCGCGTGTTCTGTAAATGTACCAGCAGCGCGAGCACCTGTTGCTGGATCGACACGTCGAGCGCGCTCGTCGGTTCATCGAGCACCAGCAGTTCGGGCTCGACTGCAAGTGCGCGCGCAATCGCGATCCGCTGGCGCTGCCCGCCCGAAAATTCATGCGGGTAACGCGGCATGGCGTCGGCGGGCAGCCCCACTTCGTCCAGCAGACTGGCGACTCGCGCGCGCCGCGCTTTCGCGTCGATCTCCGGGCGATGCACGGCGAGCCCTTCACCGACGATCTGCTCGACCGTCATGCGCGGCGACAGCGAACCGAAAGGGTCCTGAAAGACGACCTGCATGCGCGAATACAAGGCCCGCCGCGAACTTGCGGAGCTCAGCGTGGACAGCGGCATGCCGTCGATATGAACATGACCCGCGGCCGCGCGCTGCAAGCCCAGTACGGTGGCTGCGAGCGTCGACTTGCCCGAGCCCGATTCGCCGGCAATGCCGAGCGTTTCGCCGCGCCGCAAGCTGAGATCGACGTCATGCACCGCGCGAAATGTCGAGCGTCGGACCAGCGAGCGCCAGCCCTTCGCGGGCGTGCTGTAGTCGACGCACAAGCCTTGCACTTCGAGCAGACGGCGCGCGCCTTTGGCGAGCGGCGCAATCGAACGGCGCGGCTCGCTGTCGAGCAGGCGTCTGGTGTAGGGATGCTGCGGATCGCCGAACAGTGCCTCCGTCGTATTGGTTTCGACGAGCACGCCCTTCTCCATGACCGCGACGCGCTGCGCAAAGCGTCTGACGAGGTTCAGGTCGTGTGTGATCAGCAGCACGGCCATGCCGCGCTCGGCGGCTTCCTGTTCCTGAAGCTCGATCAGCAGATCGACGATCTGCTGGCGCACGGTCACGTCGAGCGCGGTCGTGGGCTCGTCGGCGAGAAGCAGACGCGGACGGCATGCGAGCGCCATCGCGATCATCGCGCGCTGACGCTGGCCGCCCGACAACTGATGCGGAAAACTGTCGATGCGCCGCTCGGGCTCGGGAATGCCCGTGCGTCTGAGCAGTTCGATGCCGCGTGCCCGCGCCGCGTTGGGCCGCACGCCCTCGTGCAAACGCACGCTTTCGGCGATCTGCTTGCCGATCGTGAAGAGCGGATTGAGCGCGGTCATCGGTTCCTGAAACACCATGGCCACGTCCGCGCCGCGCACGCCGCGCATCTCCTGCTCCGTCTTGCGCAACAGGTCGTCGCCGTCGAGCAGAATGCGCCCGCCGAGTTCCGCATGATCGACGAGCCGCAGGATGGACAGCGCGGTGACGCTCTTGCCCGAACCCGATTCGCCGACCAGCGCGACGCGCTCGCCGCGCGCGATCGACAGGCTCAGATCGCGCACGGCGAGCCTGTCGCCGAAGCGCGCGGAAAAGCCTTCGATTTCGAGCAAGGGCCGCTCGTTTGCAGTGCGGTTCATCGGGGCGCTCCACCGAATGCCGAGCCGCGCGAACGCGTGTCGAGCGCATTGCGCAACGCGTCGCCGATAAACGTCAGCAGCAGCAGCGTGACAACCAGCGCGGCAAATGCCGACACCGAAATCCACCATGCGTCGAGATTGTTCTTGCCCTCCTGCAACAACTCGCCGAGGCTCGGCGTCGGCGGCGGCACACCGAGCCCGAGGAAATCGAGACTCGTGAGCGACAGGATCGCGGCGCTCATGCGGAACGGCAGAAACGTGATAACCGGCGTGAGACTGTTCGGCAACACGTGACGCCAGATGATCTGCGAGTTCGACAGACCCATCGTGCGGGCGGCTTTCACGTAGTCGAGCGAACGGTTGCGCAGGAATTCCGCGCGCACATAATCGGACAGCACGAGCCAGCCGAACATCGACAGAAGAATGAACAGCAGCCACAGCGTCGGCTCGAAGATCGACGCGAAGATGATGAGGAGATAGAGGTCGGGCATCGAGCTCCAGATCTCGATCAGGCGCTGGCCGATCAGATCGGTGCGGCCGCCGTAGAAGCCCTGTATCGCGCCCGCTGCGACGCCGATCAGCACGCCCGAGACCGTGAGCGCGAGCGCCATCAGCACCGACAGCCTGAAGCCGTATAGCAGGCGCGCAAGCACGTCGCGTCCGTATTGATCGGTGCCTAGCCAGTTCGACGCGGTGGGCGGCGCCGGATACGGATGCGCGGCGAAATAGTCGATGGTGTCGTAGCGGAAATGGTTCGGCGGATAGATCGCGAAGTTGCCGTTCGACTGAAGCCGCGAGCGGATATACGGATCGAGGTAATTGGCGCGTGCCGGAAAGTCGCCGCCGAAGAGCGTCTCCGGATAGTCCTTCACGATCGGAAAATAGTAATGGCCGTCGTAGCGCACCACGAGCGGCCGGTCGTTCGACAGCACTTCGCCCAGAAGGCTCACGACAAACAGCGACATGAAGATCACGAGGCTCCAGTAGCCCAGACGCTGCCGCCTGAAGCGCAGCCACGTCCGCCGCCACGGAGAAGTCACGGCTCGGCGCGTCGCGCCGGGTACATCATCGGTCCAGCCGGTTGAACTGGATGCGCGGGTCGACGAGGACATAGCAGACGTCAGCAATGAGTTTGGTTACGAGAGCGATCAGCGTGAAGAGGAACAGCGAACCCAGCACGACCGGATAATCGCGGCGAATCACGGAATCGTAGGAAAGCTGGCCCATGCCGTCGAGCGAGAACAATGTTTCGATCAGCAGGTTGCCGTTCAGAAATGCGCCGACGAAGGCCGCGGGCAAACCGGTCAACAGCGGGATGGCGGCGTTGCGCAGCACGTGTTTCCACAGCACGTCGCGCTCGGAGGCGCCCTTCGCGCGCGCGGTCAGCACGTACTGCCGGCCGATCTCCTCGAGGAACGTGTTCTTCGTGAGGATCGTGACGATTGCAAAATTGCCGACCACCGATGCCGTGACCGGCAGCACGATATGCCATAGGTAGTCGAGCAGCTTGCCGAACAGGCTGAGTTCGCCGAAGTCGTCCGATGTGAGTCCGCGCATCGGAAACACCTGCCAGAAAGTGCCGCCGCCGAACAGCATCAGCAGCAGAACGCCGAGCACGAAGCCGGGGATCGCATAGCCCGCGAGCACGAGCACGCTCGTCGCCGTGTCGAAACGCGAGCCGTTGCGCACGGCCTTGGCGATGCCGAGTGGCACCGAAACCAGATACGTGAGAAGCACCGTCCATAGCCCGAGCGTGATCGACACGGGCAGCTTCGAGCGGATCACGTCCCATACTCGCGCATGCTGGTAGTACGACTGTCCGAGATCGAAGCTCGCATAGTGTTCGAGCATCAGCCCATAGCGTTCGAGCGGCGGCTTGTCGAAGCCGAACTCTTTCCTGATCTGCGCGATCTGCTGCGCGTCGACGCCCTGACTGCCGTGATATCCGCCGCCGCCCGCGCCCGCCTCTCCGCCACGGCCGGCGCCGTGGCGGAGTTGCGTCATCACCTGCTCGACCGGCCCACCCGGCACGAACTGCGTGACGACGAACGTGAGCGTGACGACGCCAAGGAGCGTCGGCACCATCAACAACAATCGTCTGAGAATGTAGGCAAGCATGCTGCTCCTCGATTCCTCGATAACGGCTAGTGAGCCGCGGATGTGACTGTCGCCGTGGCCGCGTCGCCGCGCGGGCGTCTTGCGAACCAGTAGCTGATCACCCAGTCCTCGTATCCATACGACGCCGGCACGACGTTGGGGAACCCGAGCGTCGTCTTGTAGCCGATGCGCGCCCCCGGCGCGTAATACTCGGGCACGAGGTAATACGAGTTGATCAGCACACGGTCCAGCGCGCGGGTCGCCGCCTGCAGATCGTCGAGCGTGGTCGCGGCGAGCGCCGCGCGAATCAGCGAATCGACCGCGGGCGAGCGAATGCCTAGATAGTTTTCCGAGCCCACCTGCGAAGCCGCCGCGCTGCCGAAGCGCCGTTCCAGTTCCACGCCCGGAATCGTCACCGGCGGATAGATGTACGTGGTCATATCGAACTGGAAGTTGTCGATCCGCTTCTGATACAACGCACTGTCGATCTCGCGCAAATGCGCGTCTATGCCGAGATTCGCGAGCGCCTGCATGTACGGCAGAATCAGGCGGTCCATACCCGGCTGATCGTCGATGATCTCGATCGTCATCGGCGTGCCGTGCTGATCGCGCAGCGCGCCGTCGCGATAGCGCCAGCCGGCTTGAGCAAGCAGATCGCGGGCGACGCGCAGATTGCCGCGCAGCGAGTTCGGCGGCAACGTGTTGGGCGGCGGCAGCATGGACCCGAACACTTCGGGCGGCAGACTCGCGCGGAACGGTTCGAGCAGCGCGAGTTCCTTCGGTCCCGGCATGCCGGTCGCGCCAAACGGACTCGCATCGAAATAGCTTTTCGTGCGCCTGTACTGGCCGTAAAACATCATGCGGTTCATCCAGTCGTAGTCGAACGCGAGCGTCAGCGCGTGGCGCACGCGCACGTCCTGGAACATCGGCTTGCGCAGATTCATCAGCATGCCCTGCATCTGCGCGGGGCCGTCCGCGAAATTGCCTTTTTTCAGCAGGCCGTTCGCGAAGTTCTTGCCCACGTACTTGCGCGCCCATTGCGTCGCGCTGTATTCGACGATCGCATCGGCGTCGCCCGCCTTGAACGCCTCCAGTTGCGTGTAATGGTCGCGATACAGCTTGAACGTGACGTGCGCGAAGCGGTACATGCCGCGCCGCGACGGCAGGTCCGCCGCCCAGTAGGCAGGGTTGCGCCGGTAGGTGATTTCCTTGTCGTTCTTGCGCGACTCGACGAGATACGGGCCGCTCGAGATCGGCGGCTCGTTCGCGATCTGATCGAACGGCGGACGCGTGCCGTCAGCGCGCATCCCCCATTTCGGCGAGAACACCGGCAAGTCGCCGGCGATGAGCGGCGCGTCGCGTTCGGCGTGCCGGAAGTCGAAGCGCACCGTCGCGCGATCGATTACCACCGCGCGCCTGATCACCGCGAACTGCGCGTTGAACATCGGCGAGGCGCGCGGGCTCGTCAACGTGTCGAACGAATATTTGACATCGGCTGCCGTGACCGGATCGCCGTTCGAAAAGCGCGCGGCCGGGTCGATGTGAAACGTCGCGGACGAGAGGTCGGGCGCGACTTCGACATCGTTCGCGATCAACGGATACTCCGACGCGAGTTCGTCCCAGCTTCGCTGCATCAGCGTGTCGAACATCAGATGCAGCACGTCGGGCGCGGGCGCGCCGCGCACGAGGAACGGATTCATCGAATCGTAGCTTTGCAATTCGTTGTAGTTCTGAAAATTCAGTGTGCCGTCGGTGCGCGCCGTGGGATCGGCGTAGTCGAAATGCGTGAAACTCGCGGCGTATTTCGGCTCGTCGTATTGCGATATGGAGGGCTTCGCGTGCGCGCCCGCGCACAGCACACCGAACGCAAGGCTCAGGCCGACAGCGCGCGGCCAGCGAAACTTCACAGGTGTCATCTGTTTCAAATGCCAGAGGTCGCGCGCCGCTTGCGAGCCGGCGCGCGATACATCGAACCGGCGCGACGATGATGATGGTCATCGCGCACGCCGCTGCTTCAATGCTGATGCCGCGTTACTCGTCGTCGGCCGGCGTGGTCTTGAACGAGAACGCCACTTCGCCGACGTACGGCTCGGCATTCTTCTCGCACCGGTACGCCTTCGCCGCAGTGACGACCGCCTCGTTGAAGACCGAGGTCGGCGGCGTCACGCGCACGATCTTGACGTCGCTCACGCTGCCGTCCGGGCTAATCGACAGATGCGCAATCACGGTCGCCGAGATACCGTCTTGCAGCGCGCGGCGCGGAATCTGCGGCTGCACTGCCTGACAGTGACCGCGTCCGTCGACCACACCATGCAACGCCGGCGGCGCCACCGGCGCGGGCGGAGCCGCGGGCGCCGTCGCGGGACCTGGCGTCGCATTGGCGGTGGCGAGCGCAGGCGCATTCGCGCTCGGATTCGCGGCGGGCGCGATGTTGGCGGGCTTAGGCGTCGCCGACGGCAACGCAGGCGGCGGCTTCGCCACCGGCAACGGCCTGGGCTGCTGCGGTTTGGGCGGCGGCTTCACCGGCGCCGGCGCAGGCGGCGGTTCGAGCTTCTTCACCTCGGGCGGCGGCGGCGGCGGTGGCGGCGCCATGGTCACCTGCATGACTTCGCGCGCGGGCGGCGGCTCCTGTTTGAAGCTCACGTGCGAGAGCCCCGCGACGATCAGCAGTTCGACAACGAGCGCGATCGCGAGCGCCGTCTTCATGGACATGCGGCCATGATGCGCCGGATTGGACGACGCCCATAGCGCGCCGCTCAGACGGCTTTGCGGGTCTTTCATGTCGAGTACCGGAGAGCTCATGTCGTCGGGTTCGTTGCCAGTGCAACCGAGCTGATGCCCGCCGCGCGCACCAGATCCATGACCTTGACGATGTTCTTGTAGCTCGTGCCTTCGTCGCCCGCGATCGCCACGTCGACCTTCTTCGAATCGTGCACGAGCCCTTGCAGGCGCGCGGTCAGTTCTGTCGGCGTGACCGGCTTTGCGTCGAGATAGATTTCGTCGGTCTTGGTGACGCCGATGGACACCTTCACCGTCTGCTGCAACTGCTCCGCCGTGCTCGATTGCGGCAGGTCGAGTTTGATGCCCGCGCCCTGGATCATCTTCAGCGTGGCCAGCATGAAGAACACCAGCAGGAACATCATGATGTCGATCATCGGAATGATCTCGATGCGCGCCTTCTCTTCCGCGCCCAGGTAATGGCTGCGATGGTTACGCATGATCGTTCTCCTTAGCGCGCATTCAGGCGGCGAACCGCGACACGAGCAGCGACTTGATCAGATCGAACTGATTCACCGTCATGCGGATGCGCTTGTTGAAGTAGTTCAGAAAGATCACGCAGACAATCGCGATGGTCAGGCCACAGGCGGTGGCCGTCAGCGCATGGCCGATGCCGCCCGTCACGCCGTTGGGGTTCGCAGTGCCGCTCGTGCCGAGCACGTTGAACGACTCCACCATGCCGATGATCGTGCCCAGCAGACCGAGCAGCGGGCCGAGCGTGACCGCCGTGTCGAGAATCCACAGGTTGCGGTCGAGCCGCGGCATCTGGAACATGATGGTTTCCTCGAGTTCGCGCTCGACCACCGCTTCCGGTTTGCCCCGCACTTTCAGCGCGCTTTTGACGAGTTCCCCTTGCACGGTCTGTCCGTAATGTTCGGCGACCTTTTGCGCGTCGGACAGGTTGGCCGGCTCGACCATCTTCAGATCGTGTTCGAGCGTCTTGCCTGCCTTGACCGCTCGCGAGAAAAACATGAAGCGCTCGACGATGATCGAGATGCCGAGCAGGAAGATGAAGGCCAGAAGCGGAATCAGGCCCATCGATTGAACCGAATAGTTGATAAGGGTATTGAGCACGAAAAACTCCGGTTACGTCTTTAACAAAGTTGAGCCGCCTCGGTCCGAAGACCTGAGCCGAGGCGGCGACCGACCAGACTAGACAGACTGCGTTTCTAAAACAGACATCGCGCGGCCTAGAAGCGATACGTCGCGCCGACCTGGAAGAAGCGGCCAATGTTGGTGTAAAGCGACTGGTCGTAGCCGGTGATATCCGGCGTGGCCTGCCACTCCACGTCGAACGGCGGCTTGCGATCGAAGATGTTGTTGATGCCGCCGTAGATGGTCCAGTGCTTGAAGCCGCGATACGTGGCCATCAGGTTGAACTGGCTATACGACGCGACAGACAAGGTGCCGCCGTCGCCGAACTCGTCCGCCACCGCGTTGGTGTACGGGCCGGTGTATTGCCAGGTGAGCGTCGTCGTGAACTTGCGGTAGTCCCAACTCAGGCTCGTATTGCCCTTCCAGCGCGGATTGCTCGCACCGAACGGTTGCAGCAGCGCGAGATTGTTGCCGGCGAAATCCTGAGTGGGCGCGCCCGGACTATTGAGCTTGAAGTGCCATACATAGGCCCAGTCGCCCGCGAGCGTGAAGGTGCCGTACTTCGTGCCGACCGACTTGCGGAAGTTCATGTCGAAGCCGTCGGTGTCGAGCGAGCCAAGATTGACGAACTGTTCCTTGATGTACGCTACCGTGCCGTCCGCATTGCGAATCACCGTCGACGGATCGTTCGCGTTGATCACCGCGTTCGGGTCGTTGGTGCCGATCACTCCGTCGATATGGATCTTGTAGAACGCCGCGCCGATATCCGTCGAGGAGTCCGGCGATAGCTGGAAGCCGATGTTGTAGTTCTTGGTCCGCTCGGGCCCGAGGTTCGGATTGCCGTTCACCTGTTCGGTCGTGAAGTGCTTGGTCGGCACGCCGCTCGGGTCGTTCGGGTCCACCAGATTCTGGTGCGCGAGATAGGTCGCCTGCGAATTTTCGACGAGCGTCGGCGCACGGAAACCACGGCTGTACGACGCGAATGTCGTGAGTGCCTGCACCGGCTGAAAGCGCAGCGCGAAGCTCGGCGAAAACGCGCCGCCAAAGTCGCTGTAGTGGTCGTAACGGCCGGCCTGCGTGAACGTCAGGTTGCGGATGATCGGAATGTCGATCTGGTAGTAGACCGCGGCCACGTTGCGCTCGCCGTCGACCGTCTGCACGTTGGCCGGCGCGGTGATGCCGAGCGCGCTGTAGGTGCGCGAATTGATCAGCGAGCTCTCATGACGGAACTCCGTGCCGAAGCCGACGCCCACAGGCCCGCCCGGCAAGTTGAAGAGATTGCCCGTGGAGGTCTTGGCCGTCACGCTGTCGAGCTTGGAGATGGCCTGCTCGTAGTCGTTCTGGAACACGCCGTTCAATCCGTTAGGCGTGGCCGACGGATTCGAGAAATCATAAACGCCGTTCTGCAAGATGTTCTCGACACCCGCCACGTTCAGGGCATTCCTGTACGTCGTGTCGACCGTGCTTTGCGAATGGCCGTAGTCCGCGGACCAGTCCCAGTCGCCGAACTTCTGCGTGGTGAACGAGCCCTTCACGCCGGTCGTCGCGCGCCAGAATGTGGACACCGTATCGGCTGAAATCGTATTCGGGAACGTGTAATTGATTTGCGCCGGCGCGCCGAACGGGTTGTACGGATTGCTTCCCGGGACGGTTCGCGACAGCGGCAACGCGGAGCCGGTCGCCGGATTGAACGCGTTGGTCGTGCTTGCAAGCACGGCCGGGCCTTCGTTCTGCACCGTTTCGTTGCGGCTCACCCACAAGTCCGCGTAGGCCTGCACGTCGTCGTTAATTTTGAACGTGCCGTGCACCTTCGCATTCAGACGCGTGGTGGACGGAACCAGCGATGTCGCGCTGGCGGGGTTGCTCTTGCACGTCGCGCCGCCGTTTGCCGAGACGCTGCCGGGCGGGCATGGGCTGAGCGCGGTCTGGGTGCCGTCGGGTGCTGTCCAGTAAGACTGCTGATTGGGGCCGAGCGGGCCTGCCAGGCCGCCGGGGAACTGGCTGAAGTCCTGATTGGCCGTCATCGACCGGTCCGCCAGCGACGATCCGCTGTCGCGGTAGTAGCTTGCCGCGGCCGTCACATTGAAGCGATCCGCGTTCAGATCGCCGAAGCCGCCGAGCACGCCGAAGTTGCCCTGGGCATCGCCAGGATGCTGCGCCTTGCCGAGCTGGCCGTCTATCTGCAGGCCCTGGAAGTTCTTCTTCGTGATGATGTTGACCACGCCCGCAATCGCGTCCGAGCCGTACACAGACACGGCGCCGGTCTTCACGATATCGATGTGATCCACCATGTTGAGCGGAATCGAATTGACGTCGAAGAAGGTGTCCGTGAAGTTGACCGCCTTGCCGTAATTCGCGACGCGCTGGCCGTCGACCAGGACCAGTGTGTACTTCTCACTCAAGCCGCGCAGCGCGATGCCGCCGCCACCTTGCGCCGAGCTGTTCATGGTCGTTTGGCCCCAGCTGCTGCCCGAATTCGCCGACGTGCCGCGCAGGAAATCGGCCACCGTCGTATAACCGCTTTGCTCGATTTCCTTGGGCGTGATGGTCTGCACTTCCGTGTTGCCGACCTTGTCCGACGTGCGAATCAGCGAACCGGTGACTTCCACGCGCTGCATCTTCGTGACGTTACCCGTGTCCGTCGCGGCCGGCGCGGCTTCCGACGTCGTCGCGGCTGCGGTACTACCGGTCGGGGCCGGTTGGCTTTGTGCAAACGCGGGTGCGGCAATCGCCGCTGACAGCGCAAGTTCTGCCCAAAGCATTTTTCTGATGGCCAACGCCAATGCCCTTTGTTTCATTTTCCCCTTCTCACTTGTCAGTAAGACCACACCTGTTGTGCAAAGAAAAGTCTTATGGACTTCTCCGCCTTTTTTACAACGCCCACGCACCACGCTTTACCGGATATGCCCCGCATGTGTGCAAATACGTCCAAAACGGATAAATCTAATCAGGTGCACTTTTGTTAAATCAGAGACCAGCCATCTATTCAATGGCTTTAAATAGGGATGCCTAACTAAATAACAAAATGAAAGGTATTTTCTTTCTGGAACATTTCAGGTTCGATAAAAATTCGAAGCGTTGGGCATTCGACTTTTTCGCATCGCCTGTATCACTTGCGCAGCCGGTAACTAGTACGGATGCCTAAGTTTTCTTCTCTCCGCCTCCGGTCAGGCAGGACCCGCCCCCCGGTTCGCGCGCCGCGGCTTGCCGGTGGGTTCGTCAGCCTATCGAAAGGTTTGCGGACACCTGGCTACCATCTTCGTTGCGCGGCCAGGAACGCCTGCATGCGCATGGCGGCCCTTGCCTTGGGTGGGATGAAACATAGCAAGCCAGAAACGCAGAGTCAAAATTTGTTTGATATATACAAATCTTGTTTGATGCCTTTTTGGCCAGGCTTCATCTGGTGTATGGGCGCTGCACAGTGTCTCGTCCGACGTGTCCCATACGACGCGAACCCGGCCACGACTTTCGAGCGCGAGCGAAAGCGACGTCCGAATAGCGGGACGCTGACTTTTGCTCAGGCAGGAAAAGCGTGGAGATAGAAGCTCACGGATCTCACGGCCGCGCGCTGCGTGTTACCAAAGCGCTCAATGGACAGGGACAATAACAAATCAAAATCGGTCGTCAAACTTTTTTTGATGCCGTTGTTTCAAACTTGCACCGCACCTGTCATTAGATGGATCGTTCTAGGGCTTTCGAATTTTCTCGCGCTTTTGAATTGCCTGGGATGCGTGAGCTATCGCAACGAGACTGAGCGCAATGCGAGTGGCAGACAGACGGTGCGCTTGCTTGTTGCGATGCAATGGTGGGGCGCTAGTCGTTAGTGCCGGCTCAGGTTCGAGCACCCGTTTAGAGCAACGCCCGCGTGGCTTGAGACCATCCCTTCGCAAATCATTCGTAGTCCGATGGGCTTTAAATCCACAAGCCAATCCTTCGGTACCGGCAAGACGCCTAGACGCCCGGCGGAAATACACTTCACGTGGCTCGAAATCGAGCAACCATGACCACACCTGATCAGACCCTGGCTGCGCGTTAGCTGGCTAAGATGCGCATCCTTGCATGGTAAAAACTTTGTAATCCACTATTCTTTATATGGGCGGACCGACAGCTCTCAGGGCTGTTCCAGTTGAGGAGTTAATAAATTGATCACTAACTTATTGCGCCGCTCGTCGTGGGCGAGCTTGCTATTAGTTCCGCTATTGAGCAGCGCTCCTCACGCCTATCCTGCCTCCGAGCAAAAAGAACCGCCGGTGCGTGCCGCGCGAGCTCATCCTGAAACCGCCTCACAAGCCGAGGCTCGCGCGATTCTCATGAAAATGGCGCAGTTCCTTGGCGGGACGCAGAACTTTCGTGTCGGTGTGCGCAGCGGCTACGACGCGGAGCAGCCGTCTGGGCAAAAAATCGAATTCGGCGAATACCGCACCGTTACGTTGAGCCGGCCGGATCGCATGCGAGTAGAAACCGAGCGCAGCGATGGCGCAAAAACACTAGTTGTCCTGACTGGAAAAGAGATCGTTCTGGTCGATCTCGCCAGCAAAGTCTATGCGACTGCGCCGCAACCAGGTGCGCTGGACCAGAGCATCGTGTATTTCGTCAAGGATCTCGGCATGCGCCTGCCGCTCGCTGCGCTGCTGTTGAACCGGTTGCCAGAAGAATTGCAAACCAGGGTACGTTCGGTGGACTATGTCGAGAAGACGAGTATCTACGGAACTGCGTCCCATCATCTGGCCGCGCGTACCGACACGGTGGATTTTCAGGTGTGGGTAGCCGATGGCGACAAGCCCCTGCTGCAGCGGATCGTACTGACTTACAAGAAGGCTGTAGGCCAGCCCCAGTTCTGGGCGGATTTTATCGACTGGAATCTTGCGCCCCAACTTAACAATGCGACCTTCTCGGCACAGGTCCCCGAGGGCCTGCAGAAAGTCGCGTTCGCAGCGCAACTCCCGCGTGCGTCGCACACGGCTCGCCAGTCGTCTGCGAAGAAGGAAGCCAAATAATGAAAACGGGACCGTGGGACCGTGCCATTGCGGCGTTGTTCGCCGCAGTGCTCACGTTGGGGCTGATCAACCAGGTCGATGCACGAGGCGAGCGAGGTGGTGGCGCCCGTGGCGGTGGCGGCGAAGGTGGCTTTTCGCGTGGCGGGGCAGCGTCGGCTGGGGGCCTCTCTTCCGGCGGCTCGACCGCTGTGCAAGGCGGTTCACGATCTCGCGGCGGACAGCAGGCAACGGCCCAACAACGGCAGACCTCTCGCCAGGCTACAGCGACCTCGACATCAAGTGCGAATCAGAGCGCGCGTCAGAGTTCAGCGAGTTCGATGCAGGCAACCTCCAGCCAGAACCAGGCGAACCGCCAGCAGAGCGCGAGCCAGAACCAGTCCCAGCGCCAGGCTGCGTCGAGCCAGAACCAGGGTGCACGTCAATCCACCGCTAAGGAGATGCAGAACACGCGGGCTAACACCGTGAGCAACGTGCAGAACAACTACCATGGCGATTGCAACAACTGCTCCAACTCGGATTGGGACGGCGGCTCTGCGGCAGTCGGATTTGTGGCCGGGGCAATGGTGGTTGGTGCGACCGCTGCCGCAACCGCACCGCCGCCCGCAACCGCTGCGGTCGTCGCAGCGCCTGCGCCTGTCGCGCCGCCGTGCAACGTCGCACCAATCGCCGTTAACGAGGTGCCGTACTATAAGTGCGGCGCGACGTGGTTCGCGACGGGGTATGGCAGCGGCGGCGTGGTGTACACACAAGTTCCACCACCGCCTGGATATTGATCGCGGTCGCCTCTCGCACGGCTGGCGGTTGAGCATCGCTTGGGTCCTGCTGACTCTCGAATGTCAGCACGAAAACCACCGTTTAGACGTCCGGCAATGCATCGATCTCTGCGCGAAGCGCATCGACTACATCCGTCCAATCGCCTCTCGTGGTTTGCCGGAACAACCGCGCGTTTGCGTACCACGGACTATCGCTTCTATCGAGTTGCCATCTCCAGTCCGGCATGAACGGCAGAGCGATCCAGACGGGTTTTCCAAGCGCCCCGGCCAGGTGCGCCACGGCTGTGTCGACGCTGACTACCAGGTCGAGCCGGGCGATCAGCGCAGCGGTTTCGGCAAAGCTGGTTAGCCGTCCTGACACATCGCGTAGCGCCCCGCTTTGCTCAAGTTGTGCGAGGCACGCCCGATCGCTATCGCGCACATCCGGTTGCAACGCGAAGAATTCCGCGTCGGTTTCGAATACCGGCTTTAGTTGCTCAAGCGGAATCGATCGATTGTGATCGTTCAGATGCGTACGGCTTCCCGACCACACAATCCCAATCCGCGGCCGTCGCCTCGCGACCGGCAACAACTCGTCCCATTGACGGACAAGCTCTTCGTCGGCCTGCAGATAGGGACCGGATAGCGCGGGACCGGGTGTACCCACCTTGAGCGCAAACGGCAGACTCATGGTTGGAATGTGATAGTCAAAATGCTTTACCTGGTCGGTCTCGCCGATAACTTCCGCCGCGCCAGGATAATGTCGGAGGAGCGGTAACAACGCGTCCTGGACACGCAGCACGACATGCGCGCCGGCCGCACTTAGCTGATCCAAGAAGCGTACGAATTGCAGCGTGTCGCCGAACCCTTGCTCATGATGAACGAGCACTGTCTTGCCGCCTATCGGTTGCGCGCCAGTCCATAGCGAATGCTGCGGAAATCCGTGGTCGCCCGTGCCATCGCGCCAGCGCCATTCGTACTCGCGCCAGCCGTGTTCGAATTCGCCCAGCAGTAAATTGGTCTGTGCTCGATTCGTGCGTGCGCCGGCGTCGTTCGGATCGATCGAAAGCGCCTTCCTGAATTGAAGCAACGCCTCATCAAAGCGCCGGAGATCTCGCAATGCGACCCCGAGGTTAACGTATGCGCGCACGAAACGCGGCTTGAGCGCGATGGCCTGCCGGTAGGCATCGAGCTCGTCGTCATAGCGCCCCATCGTGCCTAGCAGCGTTCCCCGGTTGTAGTGCGCTTCGGCTAGTTGCGGATGGACCTTGCAAAGATGCACGAACACCTCGAGTGCCCGCTGCGATTCGCCAAGCTCTATCAGCGACACCGCCACACCATGCAACGCGGCGGCATCGTTGCGACACTGCGCCAGGCAGCGTTCGAGCAACGCTATAGCAGCATCGCGGCGCTGCGCCAGCCGACAAACCTGCGCGGCGAACTTCAGTTGATGCCACGAGAGTAACGCACGCTCCGATGCCTGGATCAGATAGTCCGCGGCGCGTGCATGATCGCCCTGCTGGGCGGCGATATAGCCAAGGCCTGCGAGCGCCTCGCCGTGGTCGGGAGCGGTCTTCAGAATGCCGTGAAGCAGGCTTGCCGCATCGTCGAGCCGGCCGGCCTGCAAGTTCGCCTGCGCGGCGGCGAGAATGTGTTCAGTATCGTGACTCATTACGCTGGGCACCAGGCAAGTGCGATCTGTCCAAAGATCGTAGAGGCCCATTGTACGGAATCGCGCCTAGCGGGTCTTACGAGCGATGCTTCCGGTTGGTTACCGCCAGATTCAGCGGAGATTGATCCGGTCCGCCACCGCTTCTAGATGTCGAGCTTGCTGACCTTCGTGCCTTCAAAGCTGAGGTTGGCCATCAGGCCGGAGTTCGTGACCACGAAACCGACGATCGGCGAACTGGTCGTTGCAGTGTCGAGCGAACCGTTGGCGCCAGTCTTGGCCACCGCGACGGAGCCATCCACGCCGGCTGTCCAGCCCTTGTCGGTGGTGCGGAATTTGTCGAGCGCGTCCTGCGTCATGAACATGAGTATCACCGCCTTGGACTGGGCGCCGATCTGCAAGCCAAATGAGGCGGTACTGGTCTTGTAATACCCGACGGACGTGCCTCGCTCGCGAAGCGCGCCTTCGCCGTATTCGCCACCGACCACCACGCCTGCCGCGAACACGGACGGAAAGACAAGAATCCCCTTGGCGTTGCCGGCCTGCGCCTGAGCACCCGGCGTCGAACTGTATAGCTTCTTGAGGGCGCCATCGACGCCGTCGTCGATTTCATTGCGCTTATTGGCCGCTTCCGTCGGATTCGAGGTCGTGCCACACGCGGCGAGCGAGCTGGCTAGTGCGATTGCGCTAACCGAAAAAAAAGTGCGACGGTTCATGAGCGTTCCCTTATTGAAGTGCGCCAGATTTGCGCCTGGAAACAGATGAGATTGCGATTCGTATCCGCCACGCGACGGAGAAACGCGGCAACACCGCACATGAACGATAGGCCTCGCGCACGCGGGCAGGTATAGGACCTTGGTCCGATGCGTCGCGACCTCGTTAGCCTCGCTTCGCGTACTCAATAGCACACGCTGCTACTGGATCTTCACCTCGTTCTCTAAAGTCCGATTGTTCTCGAATGCCGAGACGCTTTCAAGCGTGGTTTCGCAAATGGTCGTCAACGCCTCGTGCGTGAGATAGGCCTGATGCCCCGTCACAATTACGTTGGGGAACGACACGAGTCGCTGAAAGACATCGTCGGTGATGATTTCGCTCGATAGATCGCGAAAGAAGAGATTGCTCTCCTGTTCGTACACGTCTATTCCAAGGCCGCCAAGCTGCCCGGTCTTCAACGCGTCGATGGCAGCCTCGGTGTCGAGCAGGCCCCCGCGGCTGGTATTGATGAGTATCGCGCCTCGCTTCGCGCGTGCGAGCGTCTGCGGGTTGATCACGTGGTGTGTCGCCGGTGTAAGCGGACAATGCAGCGAAATAACGTCGGCCTGCTCCCCTATCTCGCCGGGCTTCGCATAGCTCAGGCCGAGCGCCTGAAATTCCGCCGACGGTTGCGGATCGAAACCGATCACCCTGCAGCCGAAGCCGAGCATGATCTTTGCGAACACGCAGCCGATCTTACCGGTGCCGACCACCGCAACCGTCTTGCCGCAAAGGTCGAAGCCAGTCAGCCCGTCAAGCGAGAAATTCGAGTCACGCGTGCGATTGTAGGCACGATGCACCTTTCGGTTGATTGCGAGCAGAAGCGCTACTGCATGTTCCGCCACGGAGTTCGGCGAATACGTCACCACGCGCACCACCTTCATGCCGATCCCGGCGGCGGCGGCGAGATCGACGTTGTTAAAGCCCGTGCAGCGCAGAGCCAGCAGACGCGTCCCTCCCCTGTGCAGCGCGCCGAGTACTTCCGCGTCCGCCTTGTCGTTGACGAAGATGCAGACGGCGCCGTAGCCGGCGGCGAGGCCGGCGGTATCCGTATCCAGCAACACGTCGAAGTAATGCAGCTTGTGCGCACCGTTGCGATTCGCTCCGTCGAGATACCGGCGTTCATAGCGCGTCGAACTAAATACCGCTACTTCCATGATCGACTCCTTCAGTGTCCGGGTTGAACGTCCGTCCTCGTGCGGCGCAGCTTTGTCTAGCCGGCCGCAATCGCTATGGCAAGCTGCACGAAAAGCACCTTGAGGATGGTCATCGACGGGAAAATCATTGCGTACATGATGTCGGGCTGATCCGTCGGCGCAACGCGGTTCGCGAAGGCGAGAATCGCGGGGTTGCCGGTTGCACCGCAAATCACGCCCACCGATGTATCGAAAGACAGCTTGAAAACCCACAGGCAGCATATCGCCGTGACGCCGACGAGCACGAGCAAAGTTATCGCGCCATAAAGCAGCAGCAGCGGCCCCGCGGTCCCGACGGTCGTGACGAACTTGGGTCCGCAAGCGATGCCCACTTGCGCGAGGAAGATGGTGAGTCCGAGGTTGCGAAGGACAAGGTTCGCGGAAAGCGGCATCGTCCATACGAACGGTCCGTTGCGGCGCGCCTTGCCAAGGCACAGCGCGACCAGCAGCAACGCCGCCAGACCCAGACTGAACGCACCGAGACCCGGAAAGCGCAGCGGGATCGCGCCGACCAGCAGTCCCGCAGCCGCGCCTATGCCCAAGGAAATGAAACTGAGATCGGCCGTGCTCTTGATCGAATCGCCGAAGAACGCGCGCACGGCCACCTGATGCGCGCGGTTCACGAGCAGGCCGACCCGATCGCCCGCTTCGAGAACAAGCTCCGGCGTGGACAGCAGATCCGTATCGCCGCGCCGCACATGCGCAACCGCGCAGTTCACACCGTCCGGGAAACGCAGACTGCCAAGCGGCATGCCGACCACCGACGGATTCGAAGCGAACACGCGCATGTAGTCCAGGTCTTCCCGGTGACTCGCGATGCGTCCCGGCTGCAACTCCCCGCACAGCGTCGTCGCCTCCTCGAGCAGGCGCGCGTCGGTGGCCGTGACAAGAAGGACGTCGTCGGCGCGCAGAATGAGATCGTCGGTGGGGAGCCGGTTTCGATGCGCGCGCCGCACGGCCGCGATGGCTACGCCAGCAGGCAGTTGTGTCAGAAGCTCCGGCAACCGCAGACCAAAGAGACGCTCATTGCGCAGCGCGATTTCCGCGGTCTCGAGCAACTTCGCGGGCGGCTTGCGTATCCTGGCTTTGAGCGCCACGTTGAGCGCATAGATAAATAGAATCGGCCCGGCCACGCCGAACGGATAGGCAACGCTATAGGCCACGGCGGCATCGCTGCTGTTCATCGATGCGATCGCAACCTGAAGGCTCGCCGTGCTCGTGCCGCTCCCTGCGAACATGCCGAGCGAGTCGGCGAGCGTAATGCCAAAGCGGATGAACGCGCACGCTGCGAGGCCTGACGCAATGACGCCGATACATGCGGCGAGATTGGCCTTTAGGCCCTCGCGGCTCGTCAGTCCACGAAAGAACTGTGCGCCGTACTGAATGCCGATGCCATACAGAAACATCAACAGACCCAGCGTGCCCAGCAACGCTGGCGGTGTGGCTTTTGGCGCGAACGCGCCAAGCGCCAGTCCAACGAACAGTACTGCCCCGGAGCCCAGCGCCACGCCTTTCACATTGATTTCGCCGATCAGGTAGCCAACCGCGATCGTCAAAAACAGCGCAAAGAGCGGCTGAGCTTCGACGAAGGTTCTGACTGCGTCCATGACGCCCCCTCAGGTTGTACAAGGCAATGCAGCAATACATCGATATGGAAGTCGCTTTGCCGCCGACGGTCTTGCACCACTGCACCAATTCATCTCGATTCAAGTACGACCACACTGCGCGATTCGACGCGGCAGATACCGCGCTCGACGCGGGCCGTTTCAATGTTCGAAACGACTTTCGACGGCAGTTCCGCAGCCGTATCGACGAGCCGCCGCCAGCTCGCGTCGTCGAGCGCGGGAAGCTCAACATCGCGCCCGTCTGCGTTCATGTTGAAGATGACGTGCAACATGGGCTCGTCGAGCGCCTGTGCCGCGAGCGTGAACGCGACGAGGCGAGCCTGCGGGTCTCCCCATGCGGGCGCTCCGAGCCGTTCCCCGTGCCACGCCACATCGGGATGCGTTTGGCCATGCTCCGTACCGCCCGTGAAGAACCGGCGACGACGCAGGCTCGGGTGACGCTTGCGCAGCGCAATCATCTCGCGCACGAAACGCAGCATGTCAAGCGAGTCATCGGAGAAGCGCCAGTCCGTCCACGACAGTTCGTTGTCCTGGCAGTAAGCGTTGTTGTTGCCGCGCTGGGTACGCAGGATTTCATCGCCGGCGAGAAGCATGGGTACACCCTGGCTCAGCAGCAGGATCGCAATGAAGTTGCGCCCCTGCCGCAAACGCAGACGGACGATCGACGGATCGTTTGTGTCGCCTTCCTCGCCGCAATTCCACGAGAGGTTATCGTTGCTGCCATCGCGGTTGTCGTCGCCGTTGGCCTCGTTGCGCTTCGCGTCGTAGCTGACGAGATCGCGCAGCGTGAAGCCGTCGTGGCAGGTGACGAAGTTGATGCTGTTCACTGGCAATCTGCCGTCCGCCTGGTAAAGATCAGCGCTCCCAGCGAGGCACGTGCACATCTGGCCGATCATTCCAGGATCGCCGCGCACGAAGCGCCGGATCACGTCACGGTAACGCCCGTTCCACTCGGCCCACGCCATGCCCGGAAACGCGCCGACGTGATACAGCCCCGCCGCGTCCCAGGCCTCCGCGATCAGCGGCACGCGCGCGAGTACCGGGGAAGCTTCCATTGCCCAAGGCAACGGCGGCGTACCTAGCAATGCACCGCCCTCGCCGCGCGTGAATACGCTCGCGAGGTCAAAACGAAAACCGTCCACGCCGAATTCCTGAACCCAGTACTCGAGACAACGCAGGATGAACGCCGACACCAGCGGATGATTGCAGTTGACCGTATTGCCGCAGCCTGTGTAGTCGAGATAACGTCCTCCTTGCGCCGGATCGACGTGATAGAAGACTTCGTTGGCGAGCACCTTGAAATTGATCACCGGGCCGCTCGCGCCCGCTTCCGCCGTGTGATTGAACACCACGTCCAGCAGCACCTGGATCCCGGCCGCGTGCATCGCATCGATGAACGCACGGAACTCCTGCGGCGCGCGCCCAGGTTCGACGCTATAGCCAGGATGCGGAGAGTAGAAGCTATGCGTGCTGTAGCCCCAGTAATTGACGAGGCCGATCGCTGCAGCCGGTGCAGGCACGTCCTGCTCATCGAAAGCCATCACCGGCAGCAACTCCACGTGCGTGATGCCCAAATCCTTCAGATAGGGGATTTTTTCGATCAGCCCCGAGAACGTTCCGGGGTGTTGAACGCCGCTCGACGAATCGCGCGTGAATCCGCCTACATGCAGCTCGTAGATGATCGCGTCATCGAGTGTGCGCACGCTCACGTCTTCGCGTTCGCCCAGCGGTTCGGTGACGATGGCTCGCAGCGAAGCATGCTCTCGCTCCCGTACGGCGGCAGCGGGCTGGCGGCGCCATCGCCGATCGCTGACCGCGCGCGCGCCGGGATCGAGCAACTCAAAACGGCTGCTGGCTTCGTCATCCAGTTGCGGAACACCATGACGGCCGTATGCACGCCACGTGTAGCAGCATTGCTCCGGAAGGTCTTCTATCAACACATGCCAGAAATAGAATGTGCGGTTTGTTTCGGGCGTTAGTCCGACGATCTGGAACGGTGCGATGCTATCCGGCGAAGCGTAAAGCAGCAGTTCCAGGCGAGCCGCGTGCCGGCAGAAAATACAGAAATTCACGCCGCCCGGCACGACCGACGCACCAGGCGGAAATCGTGAGCCGGGCCGCGCTACGTAAGTACGCTGGCTATCGACGTTAGCGCTGCTCAAGGTCGATCCTCACTGCACGAGCGTTCCATATGCGCTCGCAATACTCACCTATCGCACGATCGGACGAGAACTTGCCCGATCGCGCCGTATTCATAATCGACATTCGCGTCCACCGCCTTGCGTCCTGCCACGCGTCGCTCACACGTTGCTGACACGCGACGTAATCCGCGAAATCGGCCAGCACGAGGAACGGGTCGAATTGCAGCAGACTGTCGACGAGCGGCCTGAATACATTCGGATCGCCCCGCGAGAAGCGCCCCTGCGCGATCTGCGAAAACACATCGCTCAGTTCGTCGTTAGACTTCACATAGTCGGAAGGACGATAGCCGTCGCGCTTGGCCTCTTCGACCTGTTGCGCGGTCAAGCCGAACAGGAAGAAGTTGTCGGCGCCCGCTTCTTCACGGATCTCCACATTCGCGCCATCGAGCGTGCCGATGGTCAGCGCGCCGTTCATCATGAACTTCATGTTGCCCGTGCCGGATGCCTCCTTGCCCGCGGTTGAAATCTGCTCCGAGAGGTCCGCGGCGGGATACACCCAATGCCCGTTTTTCACGTTGAAGTCAGGATAGAACACGACTTTCAGCCGACCGTCGATTACCGGATCGTCATTGACGACTTCGGCAATGCCCGTAATCAGGCGGATCATCAGCTTGGCCATCGCGTAGCCCGGCGCCGCCTTGCCGCCAAAGATGAAGCAGCGCGGCGCGATGTCGAGCCCCGGATCGCGGCATAGCCTCCGATACAGACTGATTATGTATAACGCGTTCAGGTGTTGGCGTTTGTACTCGTGGATGCGCTTGACCTGGACGTCGAATAGCGCGTTCGGGTCGACGTCGATACCTGTTGCGTCAGCGATACGCGCCGCCAGCGCCGCCTTGTTGTCGAAGCGCATTGCACGCCACGCCTCGTGAAAGCCGTCATCGTCGGCATGCGCGGCAAGCGCGTCGAGCTCGGTCAGGTCGGCTCGCCACTTCGCGCCGATAGTCCCGTCGAGAAGACCCGCGAGCCCCGGATTGCTCAACATGAGAAAGCGGCGCGGCGTCACGCCGTTCGTCACGTTGAGAAAGCGTTGTGGATACATCTCCGCAAAATCACGCAGCACCGTCTGGCGCAAAAGATCGGAGTGCAATGCCGCGACTCCGTTGACCGCATGCGCGCCCACCGTGGCGAGATGCGCCATGCGCACCTTCTTGTCGCCGCGTTCGTCGATCAGCGACATGCGCGTCGCGCGCGCGTCGTCGGCGGGAAAAGCACACCGTACGCTATCGAGAAAACGGTGATTGATTTCATAAATGATTTCGAGCTGGCGCGGCAGCAGGCTCTGAAAGAGCGGCAGACTCCACGTTTCAAGCGCCTCGGGCAACAGCGTGTGATTGGTGTATGCAAGAGTGCGCTGGGTGATATCCCACGCCGCATCCCAGGAAAGTCCGTGCACGTCCAGCAACAGACGCATCAACTCCGCAACGGCGATTGATGGATGTGTATCGTTGAGTTGCGCGGCAAACAGGTCAGGAAAGTGTTCGATCGATGTGTTCTTCAATGCCGCTAGCCGCAACATATCCTGCAGCGAACACGAAACAAAAAAATACTGCTGCGCAAGCCGCAGACGCTTGCCCGCCTCGGGCTCGTCGTTCGGATAGAGAACCTTGGACAAGGTTTCCGAAACCACTTTCTCCTGCACAGCCTCGTAGTATTCGCCGGCGTTGAAATCCTGGAAGTCGAACGACTCGACCGCTTCGCTCTTCCACAGCCGAAGTACATTGCAGGTATCGACACGATAGCCCTGCACCGGCAGGTCGCAGGCAACGCCCTTCACTTGCCGCGCCGGTATCCAGTTCACGCGGAGGCGGCCTTCAGCGTCGGTCTGCTGTTGCGTGTATCCGCCGAAGCCGATGTAGTAACTCACATCCGGCCGTACGATTTCCCAGGGATTGCCGTTCTGCAGCCACTTGTCTGTCACCTCCACCTGCCAGCCGTCGCGGATAACCTGATCGAAGATGCCGAACTCGTAGTGGATGCCATAACCGATCGCCGGTATTTCCAGCGTGGAAAGCGAGTCCATGTAGCACGCGGCAAGGCGTCCGAGGCCGCCGTTGCCAAGTCCGGGTTCTTCCTCGATCGCAAGCAGCGCGTCGACATCCTGCCCCAGCGCATGCATCGCCTCGCGCGCTTCGTCTCCCATGTCGAGATTGAGCAGGTTATTGCCAAGCTGTGGGCCGATCAAAAACTCTGCGGACAGATAACAGGCGACCTTGACGTTTTGTGCGGCGTAGACTTTCGTCGACGCGGCCCAGCGCGCGAGCATCCGATCGCGCACACTGAAGGCAAGCGCCATGTACCAGTCGTGCGGGCTTGCAATGTCCGGATAGCGTCCTACCCGGCAAATCAGATTCCTGACTACGTCGTTCTGGAACGCGTAGCCGCTCACGTCGTGAGTGGCGCCTTGCGTATTCAAAGCCGCTTCCGCTACGGAAACCTCGTTCATGGTCTCAGCCCTCGCATTTCACGCCGGGGCGGGATCGGCCCCGGCTCCCGTTGGATCGCGCAACGCAGGTTCTATGCTCCGGACGGTCAATACGGCCACACCCATTCCGACAACTCCGGATTATCCGTACCGTGCTCATGCGCGTAATTCATGTTGAGGATGATCGCGTTCCTCATGTCTTCTCTTAGATGTGCGGTTCTGCCCTGCAGGCGGGGCACACGATCGAGCACGTCCAGCACCAGATTGAAGCGGTCGACCTTGTTGAGTATCGCGAGTTCGAGCGGCGTATTGATGTTGCCCTTCTCCGTGTAGCCGCGAACGTGCAGATTCTCGTGATTGCGGAATCGATACGCAAGCTTGTGAATCAGCCACGGGTAGCCGTGAAAGTTGAATATCACGGGCTTGTCGACGGTAAACAGGCTGTCGAATTCGCGCTCCGTCGAGCCGTGCGGATGCTCTGTCACCGGCTGCATTTTGAACAGATCGACTACATTCACGAAGCGCAGTTTCAACTCGGGCAGACGCTCGCGCAAAATGGCCGTTGCTGCGAGCGCTTCCTGCGTGGCAACGTCGCCGCATGAAGCCATCACCGCGTCGGGCTCCATGTCTTCGTCATTGCTCGCGCGCCGCCAAAGACCCATGCCTTTCGCGCAATGCACGACCGCTTCGTCGATAGTCGTGAATTGCAGGTGCTTCTGCTTGTCGGCGACGATGACATTGATGCAGTCGGTCGAGCGCAGGCACTGATCCGCCACGACGAGCAGCGTATTGGCGTCCGGCGGCAAATAAACCCGTGTGACCGAGGGGCTCTTGTTAGTCACGAGGTCGATGAAGCCGGGGTCCTGATGCGAGAAGCCGTTGTGATCCTGACGCCATACCGTCGACGAAAGCAGGATATTTTCAGAGGCCACCGAAGCCCGCCACGGCACATGGTTCTTGCATACGTCCAGCCATTTCGCGTGCTGGTTGAACATCGAGTCCACCACGTGCGCGAACGCTTCATACGTGTGAAAGAAGCCGTGGCGGCCGGAAAGCAGATAGCCTTCGAGCCACCCCATCAGCGTGTGCTCCGAGAGCATCTCCATCACGCGGCCATCGCGCGACAGTTCGCCGCCGTCGTCGTCTTCGGGCAGCATGTCTGCCATCCACGCTTTCTTGCTGACTTCGTAAATCGACTGAAGCCGGTTCGACGCGGTCTCGTCGGGGCCGAAGACGCGGAAGGTGTCCATGTTGCAACGCATGGTGTCACGCAGAAACTGGCCAAGCGGCTGCGTGTTTTCGCGCAGCACATTGCCGGCGCGTGAAACTTCGACCGCGTAGTCGCGAAAGTCGGGCAGCTTCAGATCGCGGCGCAACAATCCGCCGTTTGCATGCGGGTTCGCGCTCATGCGGCGCGGGCCTTGCGGCGCGAGCTCGCGCAGTTCCGCAAGCAACCTTCCGGAGTCATCGAACAATTCGCCGGGCCTGTAGCCGCGCATCCAGCTTTCGAGCAGGTCGAGGTTCGCGGGGTTTCCCCTTACATCCGAGAACGGCACCTGGTGCGAACGCCATGACCCCTCGACCTTATGGCCGTTGATTTCCTTCGGCCCCGTCCAGCCCTTGGGCGTGCGCAACACGATCATCGGCCAGCGTGGACGCTCGGCATTGCCATCCGCGCGCGCTCTTTCGTGAATCGAGCGGATGTCGGCGATCACAGTATCGAGCGTGCCGGCCATTGTCTGATGCATCTGCGACGGGTCCGACCCTTCGACGAAATACGGCGTATAGCCGTAGCCTTCGAGTAACGCCGCGAGTTCTCCGTGGCTGATGCGCGAGAGGATCGTCGGATTGGCGATCTTGTAGCCGTTCAGGTTCAGAATTGGCAGTACGGTGCCGTCGCGCGCGGGATTGATGAACTTGTTCGAATGCCACGCGGTCGCAAGCGGACCTGTCTCGGCCTCACCATCGCCGACCACGCAGGCCACGATCAGATCAGGGTTGTCGAGCGCAGCGCCATAAGCGTGCGACAGGCTGTAGCCGAGTTCTCCGCCTTCATGAATAGAGCCGGGCGTTTCCGGCGTCACATGCGAGCCGATATGTCCCGGAAACGAGAACTGCTTGAAGAACTTCTGCATGCCTTCGGCGTCCTCGCTTTTGTCCGGGTAGACCTCCGAATAGGTGCCTTCGAGATAGGCTGGGCCGAGTACGCCAGGCGCGCCGTGCCCAGGCCCGGCCATGAAAATCATGTCCAGGTCGTCGCGCTTGATCACGCGATTCAGATGCGCCCAGACGAACGAAAGCGCGGGACTTGCGCCCCAGTGCCCAAGCAGACGGTGCTTTACATGATCGACTTTGAGGGGTTCGCGCAAAAGCGGGTTGTCCTTGAGGTAAATCATGCCGACCGAGAGGTAATTGCACGCGCGCCACCAGGCGTCGATCAGCCTTAGTTCGTCGTTGGAAAGCGCGGTTGGGTACGAAGAGTCCGATGCTCGATCGCTGCTCATGCTGGTGTCTCCTGTGCGTGCAGCCTCGGCCCCAACAAACAGGCGAGCGGCTCTACACAATAGAGATAAACGCCGGACAGGCGACAGGCAATAGGACCTTAGGCCGATGTTGGCGGGCAGCCAACCTGCTCCATTACGCCGTCGGCCGCCTGCCCGCCGCCGGGCCGGCAGGCAACCAGCGGTTCGCGTGTAGGACCATGGTCCAATTGCCACAGTCGGGCGCTGCCTTCAGCATTCAAACCGTTGGCAATTCGCGCCTCGTTGGTCCGCTTTTCAATGTCGAGGTCCATCTCATGGACGGAGCAAAGCAGTTTTCACGCAGTCGGGACATCAATGCAAAGGTTGCCCGCATTTTGACGAAACGCAGCGCGGTCGCACACGAACATCTGACAGAACGCGTGCGCACCGCGTCAGGTGTCGATCGCGACCCTGCAGCCGCGCCGACCACGCGTGCGCCAACGCCTTGGGACACATGGTCTTACGGGCTCGACATCATTCAGCGGTCGGTCATGTTTCTCGATACGCTGCGTGAGCGCGGGACTGCGTATCGCGAGCGGGCCCGGCAGGATCCGAAACCCGTGTTGCACTTCGACTACGAGTCTGTTCTCGACGGTCGGCAGTTCGAAAGACCCGTCAACTACGCGCTGCTAAAAATCAAGCCTCCCGAAGGCGTGATCGTGGACCCGCGCAAGCGCCCTTACCTCATCATCGATCCGCGCGCCGGCCATGGCCCGGGCATTGGAGGCTTCAAGGACGACTCACAAGCCGGTGTCGCGCTGCGCGGGGGACATCCGGTGTACTTTCTCATCTTCTTTCCCGATCCAGAACCGGGCCAGACATTGCTCGACGTGTGCGCCGCCGAGCAGCAGTTCGTGAAGCGGTTGCGCACGCTACACCCCGACAGCCCGAAACCCGCGCTCGTCGGTAATTGCCAGGGCGGGTGGGCCGCGATGATGATCGCGGCGTCAGGCCCGGACGACACCGGCCCGATCGTCATCAATGGCGCGCCGATGTCCTACTGGAGCGGTGCGTGGAGCGAAGGCCAGGGCGATAACCCGATGCGCTACGCGGGCGGCATACTCGGAGGCTCGTGGCTTGCGTCATTTGCCGCGGATCTCGGAGCCGGAAAATTCGACGGCGCTCATCTGGTGCAGAACTTCGAGAGCCTTAATCCGGCGAATACGCTGTGGGACAAGTACTATCACCTCTTTCACAACGTCGATACCGAACCGCCCCGCTTTCTCGACTTCGAACGCTGGTGGGGCGATTACTATCTGATGAACCGCGAGGAAATCGAATGGATCACGCACAACCTGTTCATCGGCAACAAGCTCTGGTCTGGCGATGTGAGAGGATCAAGCGGCAAGGCATTCGATCTGCGCGAGATCCGCTCGCCGATCATTCTGTTTGCGTCGCTTGGCGATAACATCACGCCGCCGCAACAGGCATTTAACTGGGTGGCGGATCTGTACGGCAGCACCGAGGAAATCAAGGCCCGCGGCCAGGTGATCGTCGGACTCATGCATCAGGACATCGGCCATCTCGGCATCTTTGTATCGGGCAAAGTGGCAAAGAAGGAACACACGCAAATCGTCTCAGTGCTGGAAGCCATCGAATCTTTTGCGCCCGGCCTCTACGGAATGTCGATCACCGAACGAAAAGACGCAAACGGCGAAACCGAATACGAGGTCGAGTTTCGAGAACATCGGCTCGAAGAAATCGCGGCGCATTTCAACCGCTTCGAGCGCGAGGACGAAAAGCCGTTCGAAGCCGTCGCGCAACTTTCCGAGTTCAACCAGCGTGCGTACGAACTGTTCGCCCAGCCGATCGTGCAGGCCATGTCGAACGAAACGACCGCGCGGCTGTTTCGCGAATTTCATCCGTTGCGTTTGCAGCGCTGGGCGTTCTCGGATCTCAATCCCTGGCTCACGTGGCTGCCATCCGCGGCGAGCGCGGTGAAGACTCATCGCCAGCCCGCGGAAGCAGACAACCCGTGGCGCGCGATCGAGCAAAGCGGCTCGCAAATGATCAGCGCATCGCTCGATTACTATCGGGAGATGCGCGATGCAGGTACGGAGGCAACATTCTTCACGATCTACGGCAACCTGTTCTCGCTCTATCTCGCCGACGCTAAACCTGCGGCAGAAAGCGGGGCCAAAAGCGGGACCGGGCCCGACAGTGATCCTCGCGATTTGCCGTTCGTCAAGGAAGCGCTCGCGTCGATCCGCGAAGGGGGCTACACGGAAGCAATCGCACGCGCGGCCGCCCTGCTCTCGCGCAAAGGCGAGCCATTGCCGCTTTCGCGGCTCGTCACGCGCAAGGAACTGGCTCAGGCGTACGCGAGCTATCTTCCGGATCTGCCTGCCGATCAGTGGCGGCGAATTCGCGGTGAGCAGGAAATCATCGTCAGCTTCGAGCAGGATGAGGCGATTGCCACGTTGCCGGTACTTGTCGCCGACAGGAAAGATCGGGCGCGTTTCATCACGCTGCTAGACGAATTGTTGAAAGACGAACGCGTACAAAGCACTGGTCCGACTGAAGCGCAGCGGGCCATGTTCGATCGCATTCGCCAGGCACTCACGGCGAAGCCCACGCCGGGCCGCTCCGTTGCTGCGCTCGCGCGGCCATAGTCCGCCAGCCTGATGCACACGGTCCTGTTTTGCATGGAGCCTCAATGGAAGCGAAGCACAGCAAGTACCAACGACTCATCCAGCACTGCAAAAGTTTACCGCCGATGAAAACGGCGGTCGCGCATCCGTGCGATGCGAGCTCGCTCGAGGGCGCTGTCGAAGCGGCGCGGCTGGGGCTCATCGCGCCGATACTCGTGGGGCCGGTCGAGCGTATCGAAGCCGCAGCCGCGCTGGCCGGCGTTGCGATCGCCGGCTTTGCGCTCGTCGATGCCCCGCACAGCCACGCCGCGGCAGCCGCCGCAGTGCAACTCGTGCGCGAAGGCAAGGCAGAAGCCCTGATGAAAGGCAGCCTGCATACGGACGAACTGATGGGCGCGGTGGTGAGCCGCGAGTCGGGGCTGCGTACCGAACGGCGTATCAGCCACTGCTTTGTCATGGACGTCCCGCTGCTCGAGCAGGCGCTGATCGTCACCGACGCCGCGATCAATATCGCGCCCACACTCGACGTGAAGATGGACATCTTGCAGAACGCGATCGACCTGGGTCACGCGTTGCAATTCGAGCAAGTACGCGTCGCGATTCTGTCAGCGATGGAAACCGTGAATCCGAAACTGCCTTCCACGATCGAAGCCGCCGCGCTCTGCAAAATGGTCGATCGACGTCAGGTGACGGGAGCGTTGGTAGACGGTCCGCTTGCACTGGACAACGCGATCAGTGTCGAAGCGGCCCGGATCAAGCAGATCGATTCGCAGGTGGCGGGCCGCGCCAACGTGCTGATGGTGCCCGACCTGGAAGCCGGCAACATGCTCGCGAAGAGCCTGTCGTTTCTCGCTGGTGCGGATGCGGCGGGTATCGTGCTGGGCGCCCGTGTGCCGATCGTGCTAACCAGCCGCGCCGACAGCTTGCTGACGCGCCTCGCCTCATGCGCAGTGGCGGCCCTCGTGGCAGACGCCAGGCGCACGAGCGACAAGGTGTTGAGGTAACGCCATGCCGGATGTCATTCTGGTACTGAACGCCGGTTCGTCCAGCATCAAGTTCCGCGCCTTCGGCGTAGACGGTGCGACGATGCATCTCGTGCTGCGCGGTCAGGTCGACGGCCTCGGCACGGCGCCACGCTTTATCGCCGTAGACAGCGACGGCAACACGACAACCCGCGACTGGGACGCCGATCCAACGCTCGGACACGAGGGCGCAATCGAGCATATCGGCGGCTTCCTGCGAAGCTACGGCGGAGGATATCGTCTGATCGCCGTCGGCCATCGTGTCGTACACGGCGGTCAGATGTACTCGGGCCCGGTGACGGTGACGCCCGCCGTTCTCGACGAACTGGACAAGCTGGTGCCGCTCGCACCGCTGCATCAGCCGCACAACCTGAGTCCGATACGCATCATCGCGCGAACTCGGCCCGATATCCCGCAGGTAGCCTGCTTCGATACGGCGTTTCATCGCTTGACACCCGAGGTCGCGCAGGCTTATGCGCTACCCTCGGCGATCACGGAAAGAGGCGTGCGCCGTTATGGCTTTCACGGCCTCTCCTATGAGTACATTGCGAGCGTGCTGCCTCGGATCGCACCGGCCGCGGCAGCAGGCCGATGCGTCGTAGCCCATCTCGGCAACGGCGCCAGCATGTGCGCGATGGTGGGCGGCAAGAGCGTCGCGAGCACGATGGGCTTCACCGCCGTCGATGGCCTCCCGATGGGCACACGCTGCGGCAATCTGGACCCAGGCGTAATTCTCTATCTGATCGATGCACTGAAGATGGACAAGCAGGACATCGAAGATCTGATCTACCGGCAGTCGGGCCTGCTTGGCGTGTCCGGTATTTCGAGCGACATGCGCGCACTGCTCGCGAGCGATGCGCCACGCGCCCGTTTCGCAGTCGATATCTACACGTACAGGATCGCCCGTGAACTCGGCTCGCTAGCGGCCGCGATGCACGGCATCGACGCGCTCGTTCTCACAGCCGGCGTGGGGGAAAACGCCAGCGCGATTCGCGAGCGCATTGTGCGCGACGCCGCATGGCTCGGACTGGAGCTCGACCCTGCGGCAAACGAGTCGGGCGGCCCCTGCATCAGCGCAGCGTCGAGCAAGGTATCTGTCTGGGTCATCCCGACCAATGAAGAACTCATGATAGGGCAACACACACTCGCGGCGATCCATGCCGCCGCCTCATAGAGCGAACGTACGCCCGACCGGACCCGAAGGATACCTCCATGACATCCGCCCCGCCGCAGCCGATCCTGAGTGGCGCGAAAGCGCTGGTCACAGGCATTGCCAACGAATATTCGATCGCGTACGGATGTGCGAAAGCGTTTCGCGAGCTGGGCGCGGACCTCGCGATTACCTATGCCAACGAGAAAACAAGGCCCTATGTAGAGCCGCTTGCAACGGCCCTCGGTGCATCGATCTTCGAGCCGCTCGATGCTTCGAGCGCGGCCGAGCTTGCGGCCGTGTTCGAGCGAATCGACAGGGAATGGGGCAACCTCGATATTCTCGTCCATTCGATCGCGTGGGCGCCCAAAAATGATCTGCAAGGACAGTTGATCGACAGTTCGAGCGAAGGCTTCGCGAGTGCAATGGACATTTCGTGCCACTCGTTCGTGCGCATGGCCCGCCTTGCCGCGCCTTTGATGAAAAACGGCGGCACCATGCTCACCATGAGCTATCACGGCGCAAACAGGGTAGTGCCTTCGTACAACATGATGGGACCCGTCAAGGCCGCACTGGAAGCCTGCGCCCGTTACCTTGCATATGAACTCGGCCCGAAGGGAATCCGCGTTCACGCCATTTCACCGGGGCCGCTCAAGACGAGAGCCGCATCTGGCCTGAAAGACTTCGATCTGCTACTTACGGAAGCTGCGCAACGCGCGCCGCTGGGCGAGCTGGTCGACATCATGGATGTTGGGTTTACCTGCGCCTTTCTGGCGACGCCCTACGCCCGGCGCCTGTCCGGAGAGACGCTGCATATCGACGGCGGCGTCAATATCATGGCCTGACCGCCGTATCGATTCCACTAAGGGAGCACTTTATGGCTGATCTCTGGATGGGAAACGTCGAAGACAATACTTCGGACGACGAAATCAATGATTTCCTTATCAAATACGGCTTTCCGCCATTCGATCGGATCCACCGCTACCACGGAACGGGAGCGCGGCCCGCGATCGTGCTCACCTTCGACGGCACGTCGCCGGATGCGTTGCGCAATCTGCAGGCCCGAGTCCACAACATGTTCTGGAAGAGCCGGCCCATTGTCGTTCAGGTCATGCCGGAGCGCGCCGACAGGTCGTAGAAGGTAAGCGGAACGGTATGTGACTGGTCCTGGACCCCTTGCTTGCCGACCCAGGTTACCGACGGCGACGGGATCAGTTGCGTCGGGAACGGCGACTCGTAGTCCTTGCACTTGCCCGAGGTATCAGCGAGCCGCACGCCGCGCCGCGCGGTCGAGCCGCCGCCGGCCTCTTTCTCAGTAGCCGTCACCTCCGGCACGTCTGCGCCTCATCTCGGCCCACTCGATTAACGCTTGCATCGACGGCCCGAGCGCATATCCCATATCGCAAAGTTCGTACTCTACCTTCGGCGGTACTTGGGGATACACCGTTCGCCGCAAGATGCCGTCTTTCTCAAGCTGCTTGAGCTGCTGAATCAGCATTTTCTGGTTGATGCCGTCAATCAGCTTCTCCAGATCGGAGAATCGCAGCGGGCCTTTTGCGGCAAACAACTGGCAAATGATGACGATCTTCCACTTGCCCTCCAGAACCCGGAGGGCCTCTGTCGTCGCCTCGGCCCATTCAAGCCGCTTCTTGGGATCTTCGCAGTTCCATTCACGCTCTTCAGACACAAACACCTCGCCCGCAAGTTGAGCGCGGCAGGCCATGAAGTCCGCGTCGCGAACTCTCGCGGAGCGGATGGTGTTCGACAGTTCGCCGACGAGATCGGCGCGCAAGCCGTGGATGTTCGCGGCGCGGTCGATGGCGCGCAAGTCGTCATCCTGTCGATTCCGCTGCCCGCCATACAGGCGCTTCCTGCGGATTTGTTTGATTCAGTAGCGGCTGACGCGATCGTCGTCGACACCGGCAACTACTACCCGGACATGCGCGACCCGCACATTCCGGAAATCGACGAAGGAATGCCCGAAAGCGTGTGGGTGTCCCGGCAGATCGGGCACCCTGTCATCAAGGCATTCAACAACGTGCTGGCCTACACGCTCGCAGAACTGGGCCAGCCGGAGGGGACGCCTGGCCGCCTCGCCGTCGCCGTGGCGGGGGATGACCGGCGCTCCAGGGAAATCGTGATGGAGCTGGTGAATCAGACGGGCTTCGATCCGGTCGATGCGGGTTCGCTCGCAGAATCCTGGAGCCAGCAGCCATCAACTCCTGCGTATTGCTGCGACTACGACGCGGATGCCATGCGCAAGGCGCTGGCTGCGGCCGCTCCTGGGATTGCGCCGAGGATACGCGACCGGCTGCCGGAGGTTTTCGCCAGCCTCGGCCCGAATCCCACCCACGCCGATATTGTCGCGGCAAACCGTGCAACCAACATCGTTGCAGGCAAACCAGCGTCGTGAGCGGGCTAGTTGTAGCGCCGCGCTTCATCTAACGCCTCAAGCTACGGTAGCTTCGCGCTGATACCGCGACACCGGCCGCCGCAGGCCCAGGTTCTCGCGCAACGTCGCACCTTCGTATTCCGTGCGGAAGAGGCCTCTGCGCCGCAATTCCGGCAATACCAGTCGGATGAAGTCGTCGAGGCCGTCCGGCAACAGCGCCGGCATTACGTTGAAGCCGTCTGCACCATAGTTGACGAAGCGTTCCTCGAGCGCATCGGCGATATGCTTCGGGGTACCGATTAGTTGCCAATGCCCGCGTGCGCCCGCGACGCGCAGATACAAATCGCGGATCGTCAATTTCTCGCGCCGCGCCAGTTCGAGCGTCAACGACTGCCGGCTCTTGCTTGCATTGGTCTCAGGCAATTCGGGAATCGGCCCGTCGAGCGGATAGCCCGACAGATCGAAGCCGCCCGTGAGCCCGGACACCAATGCAAGTCCGACCGCCGGATCGATCAGCGCCTGTAGCGCGGCGAACTTGTCCTGCGCTTCCTGCTCGGTCGCGCCGACAATCGGCATCACGCCGGGCATGATCTTCAGATCGTCCGGGTCGCGTCCGTACTGCGCGAGGCGGCCCTTCACGTCCGCGTAGAACGCAACCGCGTCGTCCAGCGTTTGCTGCGCGGTGAAGATCACTTCGGCGGTACGCGCCGCGAGCGCCTTGCCTGCTTCCGAAGAACCCGCCTGCACGACGACCGGCCTCCCCTGAGGCGAGCGTTCGACATTCAGCGGCCCGCGCACGTTGAAGAACTCGCCGCGATGGTCGAGCACATGACGCTTTGCCGGATCGAAATAACGCCCGGCTGCTTTGTCTCGCACGAACGCGCCTTCATCCCAGCTGTCCCACAGCCCCTCGACCACTTCCGCAAACTCCACCGCGCGCTCGTAGCGGCGCGCGTGAGCGAGATGTTCGTCGAAGCCAAAGTTCTTCGCCTCGTGTGCATTCGACGACGTGACGAGGTTCCAGCCCGCTCGCCCGCCGCTAATGTGATCGAGCGACGCAAATTTGCGAGCAATGTGATACGGCTCGTTGAAGGTCGTCGACGCCGTGCCGACAAGGCCGATTCGCTCGGTGACCGCAGCCAATGCCGAGAGCAAGGTGAGCGGCTCGAACTGCGCGACGTAGCTGTGCGCTGTGCGGCTCAGGAAGTCGACGTTGTCGCCACGCGTTCCCGAGCCGTCCGCGAGGAAGACGAGATCGAACCTTGCTGCTTCGGCGGCTTGCGCAAGCCGGACGTAGTGCCGAAAGTCGCGTCCCGCATCCGCGTGACTGCGAGGATGACGCCACGCGGCGATGTGATGCCCGGTCGGATAGAGAAACGCGCCGAGGTGCAGTTGTCCTTTTCGTTGGCTCATGGTGTGTGCGAAGTGTGCTTCGGATGGCGAGCGCGCGATGCTGCCGGTCGCGCGCGCCAGCGCTGTGCGTTGGCGGGATGCGCGAGACCGGCATGCACGGCGCGCTCGGGTCGGATCGACAGCCAGGCGATTCAGCGTTCGATATACAGGTCGGCGAAATTGCCGCGTATGCCCTCGCCGCCCGGCGCGTAGTTCTTCACTTTCCTCGACGAAATCGTGATATTCGGATTTGCACCGAACTCGACGGACGGAATATCGTCGTGCACGATCTGCTGAAACTGCATGAAGAGCTGGCGGCGCTGGGCATCGTCGGTAGCGACGGAGGCTGCCTCGAGCAATCGGTCTACTTCCGGATTGGAGTAGTGCGCGGCGTTCGAGAACGGCAGACCGATCTTGAAGTTCTTCGACCAGAACACTCGCTGAACTCCGACGGTCGGATCGAAGGTGTTCGAAAGCGCTTCGAGCGTGATGTCGAATGCGCGATCGGTGTACGCCCGCTTCACGTACGTGGCGAAGTCGTAACTTTCGATCTCGCCGTCGATCCCGATTCGCGCCAGCGATTGCCGGACGAAATCCGCCGCACGCGGGTCCTGGAACGGGTTGTACAGCAGCCGCAAGCGGAAGCGCTTGCCATCGGGTCCGCGCTTATAACCCGCTGCATCGAGGGCCGCGTTCGCCTGCGCGACGTCGTACGGAAAGTAGTGAATGTCGGCGTTGTGATACTTCGCGTTCGCCGTACCGATCGCGGCGGCCGACACCTGACCATATCCATACCAGACCACACGGTTCAGCGCATTGACGTCGAGCGCCTGCGAGATCGCCTTGCGGACCGCCTTGTCTTTCAGAACGGGCGTATCCAGGTTGAAAATCAACTGCTGATGATTGCTGTTGTACGCCCAGTTCGTCGTATCGACATTGAAGCTCGACAGCGCGCTAAAGCGCTTCACATCCGATAGCGGGATGGCCTGGTCGCCGAGATTGGCGGCGCCCGACTCCAACGCCGCGGCGCGCGCCGCGCCATCCGGCAAAAACCGCACAACGATCCTGTCGACGTAAGGCTTCGGCTTGTCCCAATAGTCGGGGTTGCGTTCGAGCACGATGTTGCTGCCGTGCACGAACGACTTGAATACAAACGGACCCGTGCCGACCGGGGCGCTGTTGTATGGGCTCGCCGCGATGTCGGTGCCCTCGTACAGGTGCCTCGGAATGATCGGCGACTCGGTGCCCGCGAGCGCCGTCAACAGAAACGGCGCGGGCCTGGAAAGCTCGATGACTGCGGTGTAAGGGTCCGGCGTTTTCACGTCGGTCACGTTGGCAAACGTGCTTCGCCCCCGCGGATGCACCTGCTTTAACGTCAGGATCGAAAAGGCAACGTCGGCGGACGTGAAGGGCTTGCCGTCATGCCACTTCACACCGCGACGCAGATTGAACCGGTATTGCAGTCCGTCCGTGCTGACTACCCAGGAAGTGGCGAGCAGCGGCTTCGGGTTGAGGTTCCTGTCATACGTCAGAAGGCCCTCCACCACCTTGGGGCCGATCTCCGCATTGCCCCCGGCCGTCGTAGTGAGAGGAACAATGGAAGCCGGCTCGGGCGTCACGAGCCAGGTCAGCGTTCCACCGTGGTCGGGCGCGGCGCTCGCGCCCGCAGGCACGATCCCGATGAATGCGCTCGCCAGTAGCGCGACGAGCCGGATCGCGCGTGCCCTGTGTGTCGGTTTCATTGTGGTCCTCTTGTTGTCTTTTCGTTGTCGTTGTTGTCGCTTTGTTGTCGTTTCATTGGGCTGGCGCGGCTGCGTGCTGCGGCGCTATTGGGTGCGACTCTCGCGCCTTGAGCCGGTTGGACTTGAGATCCGGATCGTTGCGCGCGGCTTCGCGTTTCGCAAGCCAGGCAGCGCGCTTTTGCACGAGATACTCGTTGAGCGTCGTCATGTATGAGCGGTTGAAATGATGGGTGACTGGACAAGGCTAATACGCTGCACAGCATAGCCAGCCACTCCACATGAGCGAACCAAGCGATTCTTCTTTGCTTACGCTTTTGCGTTATTTCCGGCGCTGCCCAATTGCGCGAGCAGATAAGGATAGAAATTATTGTTCGTTGTCCGATGTGTTGAGTTGCCGGTAAGTTTTGAGGGCTCCGGTGCGCCTGCCCGAATGCGACGCCCGACCCTGAACTTCGTCTGTCACAGCATCGGATACGTCCGTCATGACCGGTTTTTTCGCGCCATTGGCGCTCATCCGCAACACAGGGCGGGTCCACACGGTGCATGACCCGGTGCGCTGGAAGTACGCGGCGATCGGCGACTTCTATCCGAATGGTGTGCGGCCGCCCGCGACCGGCAAAACCTGACGCGCTGCGGGCCAAGCATGCGCTTGGGCTGCATCGCCGTTGATCGCGCAGCCATCCGGTCGAAGAGCGAGACCTGACACGCGCCACGCCGAACCGAACCGCCACGTTCTCTACACCGATTATCGCCATGACTGACACCCTTCTCGCCGCCGCACCGCAAGCATTAGGACAAGCGCCGGACGCCACGTCTTTCGTGACGGTGCGCTCGCCCGCCGAGTTTCCTGCCAGTCCCGTTGCACGCGCGCTAGAACAGCCGCTGCTGCTCGGGCTCTTCCTGCCAATTCAGGCGGGCGGCTGGAGCGCGTCGACGCTGCCGCGCACCACCGACTGGAACTTCGACTACAACCTCGCGCTGGTGCAGAGAGCCGAGAGCCTCGGTTTCGATCTCGTCTTCGCACTCTCGCAGTGGCTCCCCAAAGGCGGCTACGGCGGCGTGTTCAACGGCGAGGCGCTCGACTCCTTCATGTCGCTCGCGGCCATGACCGCGTGCACCGAAAAAATCATCCTGGTCGCAACCAGCCATGTGCTGTACGGGCCGTGGCATCCGCTGCATTTCGCGAAGTTCTGCGCGACGCTCGATCACATTTCGAAGGGACGCTGGGGCATCAATGTGGTCACCGGGCATCGGGCGATCGAACACGAGATGTTCGGCTGGCATCGCATCGAGCACGATCGCCGCTATGAGCTGGCGAGCGAGTTCCTCGACGCCGTGCAACAGCTATGGGCACAGCCCGATAACTTCAGCTTTGCGCCGCCTTTGTCGAGCTGGAGGCTCGACAAGGCGTTCGTCACGCCGAAGCCGCAATACGGCCGCCCGTTGCTCGTCAATGCGACCGGCTCCGATGCGGGAATCGAGTTCGCCGCCCGCTATTCCGACGTGGTGTTCATCACGAGTCCCGCGGGCTCGGAGATCGAAGCGGCGCTCGCCGCCTTGCCCGCGCACACGGCGCGTGTGAAGGCCACTGCGGCGAAGTATGGCCGCAAGATCCGCACGCTGATCAATCCCATGGTGATTTGCCGCGAAACGGCTGCCGAAGCGCTGGCCTATCGCGACGCGATCGCCGCGCATGGCGACGAAGGCAGCTTCCATCGCTTCGAGAGCGACGCGCACGCGTGGCGTGGCAATCCCGAACAGCGCAATCAGGCAGCCGCGCGCGCGGTGGGGGGCAACATTTCGATAGTCGGCTCGCCGCAGCAAATCGCCGATTACATCGTGCGGCTTCACCGCGCCGGTATCGACGGCGTGCAATTGAGCTTTTTCGATTTCCAGCCGGACCTCGAATTCTTTGGCGCACACGTGTTGCCGTTATTGCGCGAAGCCGGTCTGCGCTACTGATCCCGGACCCATCCCCCACTTTCTCTTTACTTCATGGCGAGACGCATGAGCCGACTCTGGTACACCCGCTGCCCCGCTCCGACTCCATTCGGCATCGCCGTACAGAAGGGCTGGCGTGGTGCTCTGGCGCGACGAGATGCAACGGCTTCGGCTTCCGTCTGAGGCGCTGCCATTCCGCTGCCATTGCGCCGCCATTGCGCTGCTATTCATCTCCTCTTTCTATCGAACCGTAAGATGCTTGCTCTCATCTCGCAGGCGGCGCCGCGTCGTCGCGGCACCTCGTTGTTGCAGAGCGCGCTTGGACTCGGCACCGCCCTGCTGATCTCGCTCTCGTCTTCATACGCAAGCGCGCAGACACCTGTGCGCGGCGGCACCCTGAACTTCGTCGTCACGCCCGAGCCGACCGCGCTGGTGGATCTCGCCACGACCGCGACCAACGTGCTGAAGGTCAGCGCGAAAGTCGTCGAAGGACTGCTCGAATACGACTTCTCGCTGCAGCCGAAGCCGTCGCTCGCAACTTCATGGGACATCAGCGACGACAGCCGCAAGTATGTGTTTCATCTGCGGCACGGCGTGAAATGGCATGACGGCCAGCCGTTCACCTCCGCCGACGTCGCCTATTCGCTGCAGACACTGCGGCAAGTGCATCCGCGCGCCAAGACCACCTTCGCGAATGTGACCGCCATTACGACGCCCGATCCGTACACGGTCGTCATCACGCTGTCGAAGCCGGCGCCGTATCTGATCAAGGCGTTCTCTTCGTCGGAGACGCCGATCGTGCCGAGGCATCTGTACGAAAGCAGCGACCCGCTGACGAATCCCGCCAACAACGCGCCGATCGGCACGGGGCCATTCCGCTTCGTCAAATGGGTACGCGGCAGCTACATCGAATACGCGCGCAACGACGACTACTGGGACAAAGGCAAGCCGTTCCTGGACAAGATTGTCGTCAAGATCATTACCGATCCTGCGGCGCGCACCGTCGCCTTCGAAGACGGCTCGATCGATCTGAGCGGCGACACGCCGGTGCCGCTGTCCGACCTCGCGCGGCTGAAGAACAGCCCGAAGCTCGCACTCGACTCGCGCGGCTACGAGTTCCAGGCCGGCGTCACCCGCATCGAATTCAATCTGGACAATCCGGTACTGAAGAACTTGCAGGTTCGCCAGGCGATTGCATCGGCGATCGACCGTGAAGTGATCCGCAAAGTGATTTTCTACGGCTACGCCACGCCGCTTGCCAGCCCGATCATTCCGTCGAGTCCTTACTACGATCCCGCGCCCGCGCCGTATCCGTATGACGTGGAGCGCGCCAACGCGCTCCTCGATGCAGCCGGTTTTCCACGCAAGGCCGACGGCACACGCTTCGCGCTGACGGTCGACCCGTTGCCGATCGGCGAGTTGCCCGCTCGCACCGCTGCCTACGTGAAGTCGGCGCTCGCCAGAGTCGGCATTGCGGTCACCGTGCGCAGCCAGGACCTGCCCGCGTATCTGAAGCGGATCTACACCGACCGCGACTTCGATTTTTCGATCAACGGCATGAGCAATCTGTTCGATCCGGTGGTCGGCGTCGCGCGCCTCTACACGACCGGCAACTTCCGGCGCGGCGTGCCGTTCACGAACGGCTCGCACTACAGCAATCCGCAGATCGATCGATTGTTCGCACAGGCGGTCGAAGAAACGGACGAGGCGAAGCGCAAGCAACTGTTCTCGCAGATCCAGCAGATTCTGGAGCGCGACCTGCCCGACCTGAATCTCGTCGCTCCGCGATACCTCACCGTGTATTCACGCGCGGTTCACAACCATACGACTGGCCCGGACGGGGTCTCGGCAAGCTTCGCCGACGTCTGGCTGCAACGTTGAAACGATCCCCACTCACTCTGACGGAACTGTACTCACATGGAATATGGACAACTCGGCCGCAGCGGCATCAAGGTTTCCGCACTCACGCTCGGCACGATGATGTTCGGCGGCCCGACCGACGAAGCGACCTCCGCGCGCATCATCGGAGAGGCGCTGGAGCAAGGCGTCAATTCGATCGACACCGCGGACGTCTACGGCAAGGGAGAATCGGAGCGCGTAGTGGGCCGCGCGATCGCCGCGCAGCGCGAGCGCTGGGTGCTCGCCACCAAATTCGCCAACCCGCTCGACGAACGCGACGTGAACGCCCGAGGCGCGTCGCGCAAACACATCCAACGCGCGGTCGAAGCGAGCCTCACGCGCCTCGGCACCGACTATATCGACGTGCTGTACCTGCATCGCGAGGATCATTGGACGCCCGTGGAAGAATCCGTGCGTGCGCTCAACGATCTGATCCGCGCCGGCAAGCTGCGCTACTACGGGCTGTCGAATCATCGGGCGTGGAAGATCGCGGAATTCGCGCATACGGCGCAGGCCCTCGGGCTCGACGCGCCTGTCGCGAGTCAGCCGCTCTACAACCTCGCCAACCGCCAGGCCGAAGCCGAACAGCTGACGGCGGCGCATCGCTACGGTCTCGGCGTGATTTCGTACAGTCCGCTCGCACGTGGCGTGCTGACCGGTAAGTACGAACCCGGCGCGGCCCCTCGCGCCGACACGCGCGCGGGCCGCAGCGACAGGCGTCTGCATCAGACCGAGTGGCGGCCGGAATCCATCGAACTGGCCCGCCGAGTCGGTGAGCATGCGCAGGCGCGCGGACTGTCGGCGGGTCAATTCGCGCTTGCGTGGGTGCTCAATAGCCGCTACATCAGCTCGACCATTGCCGGACCGCGCACCGAGGCGCAGTGGCAGGACTATTTACCCGCGCTCGCCTACCGCTTAAGCGCGGAAGACGAAGCATTCGTCGATTCGCTCGTTACCACGGGCCATCCATCGACGCCGGGTTTCAACGATCCGGGGCATCCGTTTTTCGGGCGCCTCGTTCGTCACGGCGACACAACGTAGGACGGCAACCGGATTCGAGTGGGCATGACCGGGCACGACGCGATCGCCAGTCAAGCCGGCATCGAACTCGTTCAGTTGGAGTCGTCACAGCCGCGAGTGATTCGAGGCACCCGCCTCACGCGGCGCGAGCGTCCTCGGACTTGCGGCCTGGTACTGCGTCGAGCAACGTGCGTGTGTACGGATGCTGCGGCGCACGCCAGATCTCGCGATGGTCGCCGCTTTCGACAATCCGTCCGGCCTGCATCACATGGACCCGGTCGGCGATATAGCGCACCACCGACAGATCGTGCGAGATGAACAGATACGCAAGTCCGAGATCGCGTTTCAGGTCGACGAGGAGGTTGAGAATCTGCGCCTGAATCGACACGTCGAGCGCGGACACCGGTTCGTCGCAGATCAGAAGATCGGGCTCCAGTACGAGCGCGCGTGCAATGCCGATGCGTTGCCGCTGGCCACCGGAAAACTCATGCGGAAAGCGCTGCTGTGCGCTGCCCGGCAAGCCCACTCGGTCGAGTATTGCCGCAATGCGCGTGCGGCGTCGCCGTGCATCGCTCACACCATTGACCACCAGAACGGTGTCGAGGATTTCGCCGACAGTACGCCGCGGATTGAGCGACGCATACGGGTCCTGAAACACCATCTGCACGTGGCGGCGCAAAGGCCGCAACTCGCGCTCGCGAAGCGGCACGAGATCGGTGCCCCGTAAGCGGATCTGGCCGCCCGAGGCCGGCACGAGCCGCAGAATGGCTTTCGACAGCGTCGACTTTCCACAACCCGACTCGCCGACCAGACCCACCGTTTCGCCGGGTGCGATCTGGAGGGACACGCCGTCCACCGCACGCAGCGTCGTCTTGCCATGACGCTGCGGATAGTCGATCCGGACGTCGTGCAACGAGAGCAACGGCGCGTCGACGCTTGCGGCGTTGTCCGCCTCCCGCCGCGCGTCGTCTTCGCTCGAGTATGGCGCGCGCGGGATCACCGAAAAGGCTGCGCTGCCGTCGTCCGATCGAACATGACGGATCTCCGGCAATTTCCAGCCGCGATAGTGCAGATCGTCGACGAGATTCAACGACGCGCCAAGCAGCCCGCGCGTGTAGGCATGTTCGGGCCCCGCGAAGAGTTGCACAGTGGCCGCCTGCTCCACCACCCGGCCCGCCAGCATGACCGCGACGCGATCGGCGTGTTGTGCGACCACGCCCAGATCGTGCGTGATCAGCAGCAACGACATGGACAGTTCGCGTTTCAGGCCGTCCAGCAGTTCGAGAATGCGCGCCTGGATCGTGACGTCGAGCGCGGTAGTCGGTTCGTCCGCAATCAGCAGGCGCGGCCGGCATGCCACGGCCATTGCTATCATCACGCGCTGCCGTTGGCCGCCGGAAAGCTCGTGCGGATAGTCGAACACGCGCCGTTGCGGCTCGGGAATGCGCACAAGGTCGAGTAACTCCACGGCCCTCTTCCATGCCGCGGTTTTAGACAGGTTCTCGTGCTGACGCAATGTTTCGACGATCTGTGCGCCGATCGACAGAACCGGATTGAGCGAAGTCATCGGCTCCTGAAAGATCATGGAGATCTGCTGGCCGCGCACAGCGCGTATCTCTGAGGCGGATAGATCGAGCAGATCGCGGCCATCGAACCGCACGCTGCCGCTCACACGCCCCGGGCTGGGCACGAGGCGCATCAGCGATAGCGCGGTGGCCGACTTGCCGCAACCCGACTCGCCCACCAACGCGAGCGTCTCGCCCCGGGCAACCTCAAAACCGATTCCACGCACCGCTTCGTGCGCGCCGAAGCTGACGCGCAAATCGCGCACTTCGAGCAGGTTGTCGGCTTTGCTCACGCCTTGCGTCCTTGCGTTCATGGTCAGGTACGCTCCCGCAAACGCGGATTCAACGCGTCGTTCAGGCCGTCCCCGAGGAGGTTCAACGCCAACACGGCGACGACGATCGCGGTGCCCGGAACCGCCGTCAAATACCACGCCGTTCGCAACGAATCGCGCCCCGCGCCGATCATGGCGCCCCAGCTCACAACATTCGGATCGCCCATGCCGAGAAACGACAGCGACGACTCGATCAGGATCGCGCTCGCCACCATCACCGAAGCGGTCACGATCACCGGCGGTAGTGCATTGGGCAAAATCTCGCCGAATATGATGCGCGCGTTGCCGAAGCCCTGAGTGCGCGCCGCCAGTACGAAATCGGCCTCGCGCAGCGTGCGAAACTCGGCGCGCACGATTCGCGCGACAGTAGGCCACGACGCGACGCCGATAGCGAGCGCAATCACCTCCACACTCGGCCGGCCAATCGCAACGATCACGATCACCAGCAGGAACGAAGGAATAGTCTGGAACAGCTCGGTTACACGAACCAGCACGTTGTCGACCAGACCGCCGAAGAAGCCGCCCGCCGCGCCCACCAGCGTGCCGATGAGCAGCCCGATGCCAGCCGCCGACGCTCCGATCAGAAGCGACACGCGCGTACCGTGAGCAATGCCCGCCGCCACGTCGCGACCAAGAGAATCGGTGCCGAGCCAGTATTGCGGATCGCTGCCCGGCCATTCGAAAGGCGCGGCGACCATGTCGAGCGGATCGCCGGGAAACAGATGCCGTGCGGCGAGCGCCAGCACGATGAAGGCAGCGAGCAGGACAAGACCGCTCAACGCCGACGGATTGCCGGCGAGCGTGCGCAGCACGCCGCGTCCGCTGCGCCGTGACAATCCGGCCGCAGCGATCCGCTCACGGCGCTGGCCGAACAGCGCACCGGCCAGTTGACGCCGCCATGAAGACGATCCGGCAGACTGCTTCGGCGTCGTCGAAATGATATTGGAGGATTCGGAAGCCATTGCGTCTCTCAGGTGAATAACGGTTCAGCGACAGCGAACAGATTCAAAGGCACACTGCTTACGCGATACGCGGATCGAGCCAGGCCTGCAGCAGGTCCACCAGCACGTTAGCGATAATCACCAGCAGCGAAGACAGCAGCAATACGCCGAGCAGCACGCTGAAATCGCGCGCCATCACCGCATCGAGGGCGAGACGGCCAAGGCCTGGCCAACTGAACACAGTCTCAGTGACCGCCGCGCCACCGAGCAACGTGCCGAAGTGAATGCCGACCATGGTCGTCAGCGGCATCAGTGCATTGCGCAGCACGTGACGCACCGTGACACGCCACGGGTGCAGTCCCTTCGCCTGCGCGGTGCGGACGAAATCCTGGCGCTGCACTTCGAGCATCGCCGCGCGCGTGAGCCGCGCGTAGATTGCAATGAAGAACGTCGACAGCGTCGCGGCAGGAAGCAACACGTGTTTTGCCGCATCGGCGAACCAGGCAAAGCCATGCAACTGGACGCCGAGCGTTACATTCCCGCCGCTCGGCAGCCAGCCGAGGTGCACTGAAAACAGCACGATGGCGAGCAGCCCGATCCAGAATCCAGGCGTCGAATAGAACAGTAATGCCAGCACCGACAGCACACGATCCGGCCATCGGCCTACCCAATGCGCCATGACGGCGCCGAGCGTGACGCCGACCGCGATCGCGAACGTCAACGCCACGCCCATCAGCAGCAGCGTATTGGGCAGGCGTGACAGGATCAACTGCATGACGGGCGCGTCGTAGCGCGGCGAATAGCCGAGGCTGAAGTGCGCAAGATGAGTCAGATACGACCACAACTGATGCAGCACCGGCTGGTCGAGCCCAAACTTCGCACGCAGTACCTGCATCGTCTCCGCCGTCGCCGAGCCGGATTCGCCGGCGAGCACATCGGCGGCGTCGCCGGGCATCAGCTTCAGCAGGAAGAAGTTGAAGATCACGATGCCGATCACGGTCGGCAACACCTGCCACGCTGTCCGCCGCGCGACCGCTCCGAAACGCACACTCCGGCTCATGCTGGATCTCCTGTCACGCGCTGAGAAAGACATCCGCAAGATTGCCCTCGAGGCCCTGCGCGGAAACGGTGTGGTTGCGCACGCGCCGGTTCGCCAGTGTGATCATGCGCGGCGCCACGAGGTTGAGAATGGGCAGATCGCGATATACGATCTGCTGAAACTCCTGATAGAGCGCGACGCGCTTGCCTTCGTCGGTCTCGACGGACGCGCTTTCCAGCAGCCGGTCCACGTCGGCGTTGCTGTAATGCGGCGCATTGGAGAACGGCACGCCCGGCCGGATGTTTTTCGACCAGTACAGACGCTGCACACCCACGCTCGGATCGAACAGCGTATTCACGCCGATACTCGTGAAATCGAACTGACGGTCTGCATAAACGCGTTTCAGGAACGCGGGAAGATCCTGAGAACGCACCGTCACGTCGATACCGACGCGCGCCAATGCGGACTTCACGTAGTCAGCCTGACGGCGATACATATCGCCATAAGGCAGGAAGTCGTGCGTCAGCCGGAAGCGCACGCCGTCCTTGCGCGGATAGCCCGCCGCGTCGAGCAGTTGCTCCGCCTTCGCAATGTCGAACGCATACGGCGAGAGCTTTGCGTCGTGATAAGGCGATCCGGGTGTGATCGGCGTCGGCGAGATGTCCGCGTAGCCATACGCGATCGTGCGCTGCACGACCTGCGGATTGATCGCATGGGCAATGGCCTGGCGAACTTTGAGGTCCCTGAGGATGGGATGATCGAGATTGAAGTCGATCTCCGACAATGGCTCGAGAAACCGGTAGCCGCGCGTCTCGGTGACGAGTTGCGGCAATTGCGAGAGGCGCGGCAGATCGGTCAACGGCACGGGGTTTTCGCCGCCCAGGTCGAGTGCGCCGGTTTCGAAAGCCGCCGAGCGCGCCGCCGCGTCCGGAATCACCTTGAACACCAGTGCGTCGATATACGGCTTGCCGGCATCCCAGTAGTCCGGATTGCGTTCATAGACGATGCTGGCGCCGCGTGTCCATGACTTGAAGCGGAACGGCCCTGTGCCGATCGGCGCGCTGTTGTGCGGGTTCGTCAACGGATCGCCGCTTGCATACAGGTGCCTGGGCACGATGGGAGATTCGCCTGCGGACAGCGCCTTCAGCAGGAACGGTGCGGGCTTCGACAATTCGATGATCGCGGTGCGGGCATCCGGCGTGACGACGCGTGTCACATTGGCGAAGGTGCTGCGACCGCGTGGGTGCACCGCCTTGAGCAGCTCGATTGAAAACGCAACGTCTGCCGACGTAAAGGGCTGACCGTCGTGCCATTTCACGTTCTGACGCAACGTGAAGCTGTATTGAAGACCGTCGCGACTCACTGTCCACGCAGTCGCAAGTTGCGGCTTCGGCCGCAGATCGAAGTCGTAAGCCAGCAGGCCTTCGAGTACCTTCGAACTGGCGACGAGCGCGGGGCCGGTCGTCTGAAAGATCGAGACGAGGACCGGCGGCTCAGGGTTGATCAGCATGTTCAACGTGCCGCCCCTTCTCGGCGCCGCGTTGCCGCTCTGCGCGAGTGCCCATGCAGGCATGCCGGCTGACAGCGTTGCGGCCGTCGAGATCAGAAACTCGCGTCGGTTAAGTCCCGCCATTTGATGCAGATCCTTTTTGTCGATGCGCTGCCTCCGGTTCGAGGGCCTATTCCATCGCCGGCCATGCAGCAACGCACACGATAAAGCCGCTGCCGCGCCAAAAGAACCAACGGTTGCGCATAAGCAAAGCACGGCACCGACGATAGAACCAGGCGCGCCTCCGGGAGTTTGCTCATCTGCGCGGCGACTTCTGTCGTTAACGCTTCCCCTTTTTTCGACCGCACAAAGCAAGGCGGGCGCGGCGACCACCTGGTCATCCGCGCCCGCATTTCAACGCCGTTGTATTCAATGCACCTTGGGAAAACCGTGACGTTCTGCGAGCAGGTCCAGAATGCGGCGAGTATCGGTCACGAAGCGCTTGTCGCCCAGCACCTGTGCATCGGCAGGCGCGGGTTGTTCGTCGCCGAAAATCAGCACAGGCAGCCCCTGGTGGTCAGCGTCGAGCGCTGCGACCACTTCAGCGCGCGGACGTGCAAACGCCACCCTGCGAATGTCGAGGCGCGCGTTGCGCGGCGCATCGCTCGCGAGCAATCCTTCAATGGGCGCGCCCGCCGGACAGATGAAGCGCTCGCCCGGATACTTGGGGTCGGTGAAGCCCGGTTCCAGCAATAGCAGCAAGTCTCGTCGGCTCATGGTGTTCCGTGACGGCAAGTGGATAAAAACGAGGCACGGCCGCGCTAGAACACGCGACCTTCGGTGAGATGCGTTGTCACGCCGTTCAGTTCGTAGTCGCCGATCACTCGCGCTTTGTGAAGCAGCGGATTGTGACTGAATATGGTGCGTAGATTGCGCCAGTGGCGATCGAAGTTGTGCGAGCGCGCAGTCGCCGACGCACCACCGATTTCGAACAGCCGCTCGGCCGTATGCAGCGCGAGTTTGCTGACGACGAGCTGGGTCTTCGCGGTTGCAAGCGCGCCTTCCAGCACCAGTTCTTCGGCGTTCGCCGCGCCGTTGCGGATCGCATTCGCCGAGCGGTCGAGCGTGCGTGCATTCTGCTGCACGAGCGCGTCGATCGAGTGGCTGTGCGCCGCAATGTCGCCCACCACCTGCTGCACGAAGCCATCTTCGCGCGCAGATGGAGCGGGACTGTGAAGCACCGGACGGCCATGCTGCACGACGTAGCGTCGCGCGTCGGCGAGAATATTGCGCACAATTCCCGCAGCGACGGCAACGAGATGCAACTGGCGCAACGCACCACCGTGCCGACCTGGGAGAGTCCCGTAACCACGTGCGGAGATCTCGTGCGCAAAGACCTGCACATTGTCGAGCAGAAGACTGCCGCTCGCCGTCATGCGCTGTCCCATGCCATCCCAATCGTCGACGACCTGAAGGCCTTCACGCGATACCGGCACAATGAACGATACGTTTTCGCCGTTCTCGTCCTGCACGTTGATCCGCGCATAGTCCGCGAACGCCGTACCGGTCGAGTAATACTTCTTGCCGGTCACGCGGAAATGCTCGCCGTCGCGCACGAGCTTCGTGACAATTTCGCCGGGCCGCGATGTGCCCAGTTCCGTCGATGCGCCGCCGAAAATCGCGCCTTGCCTTACCCGTTCGATCTGCGTGTCGTTGAACGACGAACGCGGCGACAGCAACAGTTGCTCAGTCTGATCGTAGTGAATCCGTAGAGCGTGCGCGACGTTCGACTCGTGAGCTGCCAAAGTACTCACGACATGAAAGAGATCTTCGAGCGATCCGCCAAGGCCGCCCCACTCGACTGGAAATCGCAGCACACCCAGCCCCGATGCACGAAATAGCGCGAAGCGGTCCAGCGGCAATTCGCGCCGCAGTTCGCGCCCGGCCGCATCTTCTCCGATTGCCTGCGCGAGCGCGGGCAATGCTGCAAGCGCACTTTCGAGTTTCGAGCGTTTAATGGTGTCCTGAGACGCCTGCATAGACTGGTTTCCTTTTGCTACCGCACACATCTTGAGATGGCCACGGCGGAAAGCCGCGCCACCATCGTTGACGAATTCACGCCGTATACGTGGGTTCGACGCAGCAGTATAGGTGCGCAGCTTTCGAGACAGAACCAGCGAATCAAGCTATGAATATGCGCGATTCCGAAATGCGAATCGCCGATAAGGATTGGAGAAATTTGTTATTGGAGTGCCGGGCATCGAGTGCGTATTCGATGCCGGTCAGCGAGCCAGGCGCTCGACTCCTTGATGTCGCTGCGGCACTGCCGATTGCGAGTAGCGCGGCTTACCCGCGTCGCGGATGGTCAAGAAAGAAGCGAAGCATTTCGGCACTTGCGTCCGGCCCGGCAGGGTCGGTGTAACTGCCTCCTGCGTTCCCGCCTGCCCATGCGTGCCCGGCGCCATGAATGGTCCAGAGTTCTGCGTCGATGCTATCGGCGGAATGCAGTCGGCAGACAGTGCAGGCGCGCCGGCCCTGGTAGGTCCGGTGCCCTTCGCTAGCGTCGTCAGGCCGTGCAGCGAAGCCGTGCAGAAGCCGGGTGGCATTCGCGATGTTGACTGTGGCATCGGCGTCACCGTGAAAGACGATGACGGGCCGTTTCGGTGACAAGCGCTCATTTTCTGGCGTGTGCCGTGCCCCACGCGGACGTTTGCCCCCTTTCATCGCCGCCAGCGCGGAGGGTAGATCGTGCGCGCACCCTGCCGGAAGACCGGAATGAACGCCGGCCGCGGCGTACAGTTCGGGGTATTCGGCGATCATGATCGCCGCCATTGCGCCCCCCGCAGACATGCCCGCGACATACACGCGCGTGGGATCGACGCTGTGAGTGGAGATGATTTCGCGCGTGATGCCAGCAATCAACGACGGCTCCCCGCGATCGCGCTGTTGATCGTCCGGCTTGAACCAGTTCCAGCACTTTGACGGATTCGCCTGCGGCGGTTGCACCGGATAAGCAACGAGAAACCGATGCCGGTCGGCAAGCGCATTCATTTGTGTGCCTGCTGCGAAGTCGTCGGCGTCCTGCGTGCATCCGTGCAGCATCACCAGCAATGGCAACGGTTCGCCGACGGCCCCCGCTGGCACATACAGCCGATACTGACGGCGACCGGCGGCGTTCGCATACGCATGCGTGCCGAAATATCCGCGGTCTTCCACGTCAATGCAGTCTTCTCGTGCGCCACGCGCGGCAGTCTCACTTACGTTTGCAGGAGCGAAATCCACGGACACTGGGCCGTTTTCTCGTCGTGCCGAGTTATTCGGTGTGCCGATGTCGCCACGCAGCGCGCGTTGTATCGCTTCTGTCGCTTCTGCAACGCCGCGTGTACGCAGCAAGGTCATCGCATCGTGCATCGAGTTCAAAAAGCCTTCGTTGAGTTTCATTAATTTCCCACTTTCTGATGTTGGCTTCGGCCTCAGGCGGCTAGAGAATTCTGCCGGCGAGCGCCGCCTTGACGGCAGGCGAAGCGTGAAAGGCACCCAGCACGACGACGCTTTCGATAGTCGCCAGCGCGAGTTCCGGGGAAACGTCGGGAGCAATACTGGCCAATCCAAGGACCTGAATGTTCAGACGCTCGTGCGCGGCCTGGAGCGCCTCCAGATCTTGTCTGGAAAAACGCTGCAGCCCGAGCACCAGCGAACGACGCGCAACCGTTTCCCGCACGACCCCCGCATGCAGCGCGAGCTGGTTGCGGATTGCCGTTCGGATCAGGTCCGTCCGGTTCGAATAAAAGCCTTCCTCGACGAGCAGATCGATCTGCCCGAGGTCGACGGGGCCGAGGTTGATCGTGATTTTTTCCGACTCGCCGCCTGCCGGGCGCGGCGTTACGACAGCAGACTGCTTTTTCATTTTTCCATCCGTACACCATCCAATGGGATGGTTATACGCGGGTTTGCCGGAGGGCGCAACGCATAAAAAGCGGGCCAGAGGCGATGGGCGCGACGTCGTTGTGCACCGGGGGGCGAAGGGTTTGCCGGGGGAAATGACAGCAGCCGGTACGGCGGCCTGGCTACCGCGTGAGCGTGAGGTGTGGCCCGCCGCCTGCAGCCGGCGAGCACGCGAGATGGCTCTGGCCCGAGCACCAGAAAGTCGAAGCCGCCCTTCGGATTCGGACGGCACGCGTCATTGCGGCAGACCGTAGGGGCGTCGGCCCGTCGGCTCCGCGGTCCGCCGTTGCACGCCTATTCCTGGTGACAATGCACCTTGAAGTGTCTCAGCATGGCGGGCCCGAACGCATTGCTGATGGCCACATCGGCCGCATCACGACCATATGCCATCAGAATGCGCCCAATGCGCGGTGCGTTGTTGCGAGGGTCGAACGTTTGCCAGCTACCTCCCACGTAGGCCTGAAACCAGCCCGCGAAATCCATCGGCGCCTCTACCGGCGGCAGGCCAATGTCGCTGATATAGCCGGTGCAGTAGCGCGCCGGAATATTCATCGCACGGCATAGCGTGACGCCGAGATGCGCAAAGTCCCGGCAGACGCCTGTGCGTTCGCGGTACACATCGACTGCGGTTTTGGTCGCTCGCGCGTGTCCGTAGTCAAACCGGATATGCCGGTGCACGAAATCGCAGATTGCGAGAACCGTCTCGCGGCCCGGCGGACACTGCCCAAAGATCTTCCACGCGACGTCCACCAGCAGATCGGTTTCGCAGTAGCGGCTGCCCAGCAGGAAAACCAGCGTCTCGTCGGGCAACTGTTCAACCGGATCGCGCCGACCGTCGATAGGCCGCGTTTCCATCGACTCCGGCACGTTCAGCAGCGCCGTCGTGCTCAATCCAATCCGGCCGGCGGGCGCGACGATCCGGCTGCACAGGTTGCCGTAGCCATCGCGATACTGCCTGATCGGCACCGGCGGATCGGTAACAAGCACGTCCGCCACAAGAATATCCTTCGCATGCGAAGAATGCGTGTTCAACATCAGCATCATCGGCGTCGGTCCTGGACACTCGAACGACAGCTCATATCCGACGCGAAGCTTCATCAGAGCTCCTGGTTTAACTGATCGTTGGGAGGTGCTGCGGCAGGCATTCCAAAGTGGTGGGGATGTCTGCAATGAACATCATCCCACGATGCGGGGCGCTTCGCCCTGCATCAAAAACAATCGCATGCCGGTGTTGCCGGCTGGGCAGCACTTTATGAAGAATCGCGACCTATCGCCACCTCGCCGCGGCCAACCGGATGTTTGCCTGCCGGGATGGCCCCGGTGGCCGGTCTTTGCCAGACGCCGGACGATCACACCATATCGCGTTCGGGGGCGTCCCGCGTCTGACCGGGTGATTCTCCGACCACCCGATTCCTTCCCGCTCGCTTCGCTGCATAGAGCAGCTGATCGGCGCGCGCCAGCAGCGCCCTCAAGTCCTCACCAGGCCGATACCGCGCGATGCCAGCACTGGTCGTGACGCGAAGCGTAGCCTCGATCTCATCGAAGCGCGAAGACTCCAGCACAGTGCGTAAGCGCTCGGCGATCTCATACGCGAACTTGTCGTCAGCACCGGGCAGCAGAAGCACGAACTCCTCGCCGCCGATGCGCGCGACCACATCTTTCTCACGCACCGCGGCGCGCAGGATTGCGGCGAACTGGCGCAGCACCGCATCGCCGGCCGCATGCCCGTAACGGTCATTGATGGATTTGAAGTTGTCGATGTCGAAAGCGATCAGTGTGAGCGGATAGCTTCGCCGGTCCGCGACGCGCCGGCCCGCCAGGCGTTCAAACGCGCGCCGGTTCAACGTTTCGGTGAGCGAGTCGAGATCGCGTTCGAGAGTCAGCCGGTCGATTACGTCCGACATCGCGGCGGCCAGCAGCACGAGCCCCAAGACAGCGCCCATCAGGGCGAGCGACAACTGTAGCAAGACCCAGAACATGGTTCGCGCGAACGGCGCAGTGCTATGCGGCAAGGGTTGGATCGTAGTGAGCGACGTTCTGATAAAAAAACTGACGCCGAAGATCAGCAGCACCCAGAGGAGCACGTGGTTGACGATGCGGCCATTGCAGTGTTTCCTGAAACGGATCGCGGTAAACAACATCAACAGCCCGGCGCTGAAATTCAGAATATAGATACGCACCAGCAGGTTCGGCGTCACGAAGGAGAAGTAATACATGCCGGCCAGCACCAGCACGAGCATCGACGCATGCGTCACCAGTCGCAGGTGAAGCCCGGCCCTGCGCATCACACCTTCCGCTAACAGTTGAATGCTCAACGCATAAAACGTCGCCGATACAAGAGCGTTCAATCGCCATTCATCAGGCAGGTGGCAGATCTGCACTGCGGAGCCGAGTGCAAAAGCAACAAACGAAGCGGCAAGAAGGCGCAGATAACGCAGTCGTCGATCATAGAACCATGCACACGCAAAACCGAACGCAAAGACGGCCGTGATGCCTGGAATGATCAATTGAATAAGTTGATTGGGCGTTATCTGAACGGACATCTAGCTCGTTCTCCGCTGCCGGCTACGACACCGACGTGCCTACGAGTTCGCGTTGGGAGGTCCCATTCTAAAGGCGCTGCAACCGTCGGGAGAACGTGCAGATGCGAAGACAACCGTTCGTCTTCCGGTTGACTTCTGCGTGCCCCTCCGGCAAACGACATGGCTGGCCATTCACCGGGCTCGACTTGCCGCATGCGGCTATCGACCGGTCACTTCTAGCGATACGTCCACGATTTCCGGCTCGTAGACGCTTGCAAGCGCAGTCCGGGGAATCCATCGAAGCTTATGTGATCGCCGCCCGGCAGCCTGGCCGCGGCGCGTGCATCGAAGGGCGTTCTTCCCTCGGCGTAGGACTCGCAGCTCCGCCCTATTCGTTCTCGTCGAAGTAGTAAAGTGGCCTTTGCCTGACAGGCCTCTGCCGACCAACCTACGCCAGAGCCTACGCCAGAATACATCGCAGCTGTTTGACACGCTCGTGTCGCTTTTTTGCTACAAACAAAACGAAAGTGCCCGAATCGCAGTTGCTCGACCAGAAAGCAGTCACTGCGTAGCGCGCGTTGCACGCGCTCCCATTCGATTGTCAATTCCATGAGGGGACCAGACGGCACAGATTTTCCGCCGGTTCACGCGAGGTCGATACCGTCACCGATACCGGGAATTCCAGACGGCAATTGTCAGCTTTGAGAACGCTGGATCGGAGGATCGAGGTGCGCCTGGTTGAACGATCGCGAACGCGAAGCATGCGAGGACCACTCATGTGGAAACACGGTGACCGATACCCGTCACGCACCTTGCAGTACGGTCCGGCAGAGCCTGCGGGAGCTATGCGACGCCTCGAACCCCGAAAGCTTCCCTCCAACGAAGCGGGAGTTTTCGAAACACCGCAGACGCCGCAGTTAAAAAAATCATTGCGGCAAATTCTTGCGCCGACACGCTAAATAATTGTGATGCAGAGGCTGTACCTCGCCAGCGTCAATCATATAGAGGTCGGCTGCAATTTCGACGTCAACATTTGGGCGGCCCCATGTCGACCTCAGCACCACCAGTCGCCAGGAACGCTTACATTTTCCAGGTTTGTCTTGCATCGGTGCGTTTGCGTATCGTCCCGATCCGAGCCGCGACGATGTCTACTGCTACGACGCCAGGACGCGAATGGCTCACGAAGCGGACCGCTCGCCTTTGGGAATTTGCCGCCTTGCAGCGCCCGTATTCTCCGGCGGCAGAAGGTTAGAAACCGGACGAGCGTCAGCCCACTCCCGGACCTCGTGTGCGAGCCATCCCACTCTGCGGCCCGATAGTAGCCGCGGTTCAGGGAAGCTTTTCTCGCGAACCAGCTTCTGTACAGTCGCCGGCGACAAGGAAAGCGCCTCGGCCACTTCTTTTAGAGACAAACAGATTTTCATCGTCGTTTCCACCTTCTGTCTGTTGTCCTTAACTCCCTATCCGCACGACACTGCTCTCAGTAAAGCGTTTTTCTGAATCTAATGGGTGGGATCGAGTTGGGCAAATCTCCTTGGGAGAACAGAATTGCGTTTATCAGCGCGTCGATTGTGCGACGGCTTTCTCACGAGTTCCCCCGGCGTCCTATGCAAAATTAGACCGAGCTGAAAGTCATCAGCGGCATAATTCCTGACGTTGATTTTTCTTATTTATCGTTCCATGAAGCGTATGTAGCAAGCAGGCTCTCGGGTCCTGAATCAAGTCACGCTTCTCATCCAGCTCGCTCTTTTGGGGCGCACTGCTGCGCAGCCGCGTCTTACCGCCACTGCTGTTAACCGGGCGCAAGTCCGGTCCAGCTTGCCGCCCGCCGCCCGTTTCTGAAGGCGTGCCCAGCACCGATACCGGTGAGCAACGCACCGGCCGTGGTTGGGCCGGTATCCCTCGGAGAGCAGGCCCCCTTTCTGAATTCGAAGCTCGCACATCGCAGACTTATCGGTTTGCCAGCGCGGCGCGCTGCAGGAACATGCGCCGACAGACGCCACCAGCCTATGAGCGCCCGCAGGAAATGTGGTGTACCAAGTGGGGGTTGATGCTAAAATTGATGCGTCAACGCATCAAATCCGGAGCAATGCTATGCGAACCACCGTTACAATCGACGACGCGCTCTATCAGGAAGCTTTGGAACTTGCCGACCCGGGGACGGACAAGGCCGACCTGTTCCGGTCGGCGATGCAGACTTTCGTCCGCGTCCAGGCTGCTAAACGCCTCGCCGCGCTCGGCGGAACCGTCCCTGAAATGTCGGACATCCCACGGCGCCGCCCCAAGGCTGACAGAGAGTGAACAACGTACTGATCGATACCTCTGTGTGGGTAGACCATTTCCGCCGACGCAACGAAACTCTCGTTCATCTGATCACCACCGATCAGGCGCTTACCCACCCGCTCGTGCTCGTTGAACTCGCCTGCGGTACCCCGCCAGCGCCGCGGGCACGCTCGCTTCACGACATCGGCCTGCTGCGGCATGTCCAGCAGGCGACATGGAGCGAGGTCATGCAGTTCATCGAAAGAGAGCAACTGTATGGTCAGGGCTGTGGCGGCGTCGACCTGACGCTGCTGGCCTCGACCTTGATGACCCCGGGCGCCCAGATTTGGACACTGGACAAGCGGCTCGCCACGCTCGCTCGCCGGCTCGGCGTTGGCTACCGGAGGAAGGCGCATTGAATGTTCGTCCGTCAACGACTTTGCTCACGCGCTTACTGCCACGCCGGACGTCCTCTAGGGCAAAAGTTGACTGCTCCATAGTGGGGTCTCGTGTCCGTTTCACGAATGCAGGTCGAACTCTTCTTGGGGCAAGCTTAGCAATGCATCCGGGCAACACGTCGCCAAGCCAGAACTTCAGGCTCAGAACTTCTCCGGCCATTTAGAATTCCGTCTCTGTAACCACGCGCAGCAGGCGGCTTGATGGCCAATCGTCACGCCAACTGCTGATAAAATCAATCGCACGGAAAATATGCGTCGGAGCACGGCTGATCATGGAGTACAGACTCAGTTACGAGCACAGTCTAGGAAGCGCCCCCGACGACTTTATTGCGCGTCGCCTCTCAGGTAGTCGACGACATTCCCGGGAATATTCCGCGTGCCCTGCTCCCCGAATTCGTCGCAGATCTGATCCTGAAACGATCATCCCGGATCGGCAGGGTCCGTGACCTGAGAATACTGTAGCGCTACCCGACCAGACGCAATGCTAGTCGGCCTGTTCACGCCACACTCCTGTTTTCGGGGCGTTGCAGCGTTGACGCGGTTATCGTGCTGCACAGTATGATAGAGCGAGTCGTCCACGCTCAGCTCCGCCTGAAGTTTCCCGCAAACATTGCTTTGGCGCTGGACGGCGCCCTGCCTGCACCGTATTTTCGGTAGCCGCGTCGCGGAAAGCCGGGCATGGCGTCGACAGACAGAAGCCGTTTGCGGGCGTAACCGAATGCCCGGCTCATCCACGGAGCGCCTTGTGGCCTGCGGTTCGGCCTTAGCCGACGCTCGCTGGTCAGGCGCCGTGCAGCTGCTACATGCCGTTCTGCTGTCATTGGCGATGCGTGGCAGATGAATGTCGGTCCGGGAAGTATGAACGAGTCTTGACGACCCACTCCGGCCAGACAACTTGCTCCAGACCGGTCAGTCAGCCAATTTCAAGTTTGCGGGCTGGAATGCCAGTAAGCGGCCGATGGCGACCTCACCCAATCGGCCATTTTGAGACGTCCGACGGAGCCGTATAGATTGTTAGCAATGCAATATCTGTCTGAACGACCTACTTGCATTCGGCATCGAAGTAACGGATGCCGACGCATTGGCGCCGTTCGCTACTCGCGCGTGCTCCTCCGGTGGTGCGCTCTGAAAGCTTGCGCCTGTCTGGACGGCGCCGGCTTCCCTAACTCGGGAGAAGGCCGGCCTGACGGTAAGTCCGGACTAGCGAATCATAAATCGTGATGTCAGAACGGCTTCTCGCCATGAGCTGAGCGCCAGCAATAGCCGCATAGATGGCGCGAGCCCGTTCTTCACTCTCTTCTTTTGCCACCCCGCCGGCTGCGATAAGCACTTTCGCCAGCCAACTGATGTTGACATCGGCGAACGTCTGAACTTCCTTCTTCACTGTGTCTGGCAGGTCGTCGTACTCGGCAGCCATGAAACTGCACAAGCACATGCGATTGTCATTCTGAAGCGCCGACCGGAAGGTATCAGGGTATTCGCGCAAACATACGATCGGGTCGCCCGACGCGGCCAATCTGGCGGCAAGCATCGCGGAGAACTGCTCCCAATAGCGTTTCGCCACCTCGGCGCCCAGGTCGGCCTTGGAGGGAAAGTGATGATAGACGCTGGCAGCTTTGATGCCGACTTCTGCCGCGATGTCACGAAAATTCAGGCCGCCGTAGCCGTGTGCACCGGCGACCCTGGTCGCGGCAGCGAGGATTTGCTCTCTTGAATTCGAGCCACCGTCACTTTTCACAACAAGACCCCTCAGTAAAAATAGTGTTGACAGGTCGAATTCTATCCGATAAATTGCAACCTACCAAGTGACAGGTAGATTTACTTGGTTGAAGGGCCACACCAACGTCAGTTGGTTTTTTTGATCGCTGCGAGACTACCATGTGGCAGGTAGATAACTGCGGCAGCAAAGACTCTTTTCGAATCTTTAGGAGCCGCACCATGTCTTCGAAACTTCAACTCTTCACTTCGCCTTCGGCCTTCCCCAACCCGCAACGCCTGCGGCTGTTCATGTATGAAAAGGGCATTGCCGCGCAGTTTGACGAGACCATCTACGACATGACGCCGGTCGGCGAACAGCGTGGCTGGCGTCACCTGAAAATGAATCCGTGGGGCGAAACGCCGACGCTTCAGCTTGCTGATGGTGGCTTTATTTCAGAAACAGCCGCCGTCGTTCGATACCTCGACCAGAGCTATCCGGGTCGAAAAGTCATGGGCGAGACCCCGCTAGAGCAAGGCTTGGACAACATGTGGGACAACCGCATTTGGGTACACATCCTGTACCGAATTGTCACCGCCTTCCATGTGTTGCACAGTGGGCTCGGCTTCAAGCTCGAACTGACGAAAAATGAGGCATGGGGCGAGCATTGCCGCAAGGAAGCGTTGGCCCACGCCGCGCTGGTCAACAAGCATCTGTCAGACGGCCGCGCATGGTTGCTCGGCGGCCAGGAACCGACCTTTGCAGACATCACGCTGGCAACCGCAATAGCGTTTTCGAAGTTCCCGGTGAACGCCACTCCGCTCGACGAGCGTTTCGAATTTCTAGATGCCTACTGGAAGCGTTGGCAACAACGCCCGAGCTTCAAGGCCGCCTACGCCGACCGCCAAAGTGGCATTCCGGAGCTCGACAACGCTACGGTGTGAACGCCGGAGAACAGTTAAAACTTCCTGCTGAAGGTCAACAACCTTCTTCTCGCCGCTTCGATATATTGCCTTTGACCGGGCACAACCGGTAGATGACATAAAACGCCTAAGCCTTGGCTGCGGGCGTTTTCCTCTTCCAGCGCAACTGAGTCGGCCTGCCTCTTTGGTGGACGGCTGCCCTCTCGCTCGCGGTCGCCTCCTGACGCTCACAACTGAGTGCTCTCACCGTTGCTATCGATGGGGCCGTTAAAGGTCGCGACAAATGTCCAGATCAAATGAACAATGTTGGATTATGTGAATATCGACAGACAGGCTAGGGTTCCGCGATTCCTGGGCATTTGTTCGTCGTCGCAGCGACCGAATCCACTTTCCCAGGTGCGACGTGGAATGGCAGATTCCAATGGCCGCTATCGAGAATCGCGAAGGTCCGCATCGGCTCGGGCAGCGTCAGCCCGCTCTTCAGTTTCATCGACGGAAAGCGGCCAGTGGAATCTCGTGGCCTAGGAGCGGACAGTCACCAGCGCGTACTTCCGACCCACTCCGGTCAGACGATTCTCTCTAAAGCGGTCAGTCAGTCTAGCCAGCGTTTTGCAGACCGGAGCACTATGAAGCGGACGTTGACGAGCTCACCCGATCGGCCAACTCCTGACGTTCGCTCTCGCGCGAACAAAGTCACTCAAACGTCGGCTCCACCCAGCTTACGGACCTTCCATTGACGATCATGTTCGGCAGCATATCGGCCATAGCCGACATTGGGACGGACTGGATGCTACGTGAGCAATGTGGATAACTGCAGTCGGCGGTCCGGTTAGGCTGCCGAATGATCGTTTGCCGACTTGTTGCCCCGAATTGCTCCGACCCATTCGGGGCGTTTTCGCCCGAAATTGTGCGGCGCGTCATACCGTTGAATCTGGTTAAACGCGCGCCCTGCGCTTATTTCCATACCGGTGCCGGATTAGCCCGTAGTATTGCGAACACGAATGTAAAAGCCGTTCCGAAAAGGGCAAGTACTCCTGCGAGAAGTGCCGTTTTGACAGCCGTGTCCAAGCGCTCCCATCTGGTGCGATTAAGCCGGTTCTTCCCGCGATAAGCCGCCGTCGCTTGTCCGGTGACGTGGAGTTGACCTACTTCGTCAAAGGAGGCCTGCAAATCAGCTTCAGGAATGTTCAACGCTTCGAGCGGTGCTAATTGCTGTTTAGCATCGTTCACCAACATGCTTTTCACGCCGCTACGTACAATCAAACCGCTGATCCTTCCGCTGTCTGACATATCCAACATGTCGCGAGCCGGCACATTCTCAAGGCGGATGTCACCATGCACGTTGCTGATAATCAGCGGCGCTTTACCGTCACCGTAGTAGACCGTCGACTCTGCTTCGGGTTTCAGCTCAAGGATGATCCCGGACAAGATGCTATCTGCATTCACGCTGACCTTGGTTTCTTCTACGCCTCTGGTCAAAGTTGCAGCCCGACACAATGAAGTTTTTCCTTCGCTCATCTTCACAGCCGGCGCAAGTGCGATTGAGAATTTACGGTTATCTGCTGTGAAATTGATATTTCGAACAGATTTATTTATATTTCCATTTTTACCGATATTCAACAAGTAGATATTGATAAATGCATTGAATTTGTTGTGGGCGCTAAAAATTCGAAGAGTCGAATCATCCCCTGCCAGTACGTCCAAGGATTTTCCCCCTTTCTCCTCTGTTAGCCAAAACTGGGTACCATTATTGTTTATAAATTGTGATTGCAAACCATCGTTTTTTTTGAATTCAATTGAACTTGCCCCTGCATCGGTAACCAGATCGATTTTTCTGACATCCATTAAATCAAAACGGTTTCCAGCATCACTAATCTTGCTCGCTTGATCGGAGCTGACGCAGCCGGAAAAAAATTTCAAGGAAATATCAAATTTTTCAGGTCTTTCATCTTTACTCCAAGTCAGAGTCTGTGGGGCGTCAATGATCGTTGCCGTTAGATTAGAGTTAAGATTCGCACGATGAGAAAGTACACCAAAAGGTTTGTCCTCTGATTTCTCTGTCGAACCCCGAACGTCACGTGGTTTCGCGTTTTTAATGTAGAAGGTACTCACGTCCTTCGATAGAACTAAGTCAAGGTCACTTGGTGTTAGTTTGAAAAACAATGTGACCACATTGAACAGCACAAAAACAGCAAGCAAGCCGATACCCGGCGGCATTGCGAGGGATAGCAGTTGGGTCGCCCAGCGCGCGCTTTGGCTAAATGTCAGAATCCACTCGTTGAATTTGAGCAGAATGAGTACGATGCCTCCTATGAGCGCTCCACCTACGAGATTAGCAGTAGCGCATTGCCATAAATCTGCTCTTTCTGCATTCGGCGCGGCAAAGAAATATCCCCATACATCAAGCGCGGTCAATGCAATAAAGAAATACCCGAAAGAAAGAAGAAAAATATCTCTTGTTGTTTTTAAGCGATAAGCAATTGCAACAAACACCAGCGCGACAACGCTTAACTTAAGATTTTGAAGATTAAATAACCAATCTTGAAATTTTTGAACTTCAACTAAGTTGTCGCCATAAATAGATGAGTAAACGGAAGGTTCTCCGCTATTCAGAATGGCGAACGAATACATTTGCAATGCTGGACCTAAGCTTAGAATTAGGCCGAGCCCCAGCGAGAAAGAAAGAAGATGTGCTAGCAGAGCCTTACGGTTGTATAGTCCGGTTAATGAAAATGCCGGCTTGAACATAAAAATTTCCCCTACTTATTTTGATATTTAATTCCTCGCACGTCATTCTATTTGAATGCGTTAGGGAAGTCGGTCGCTTAAGCGAAGATGCCCGAATATTTTCGTTGGTTTGATGCAGATCGCATGGATTCACCCGGTCTGTTTCCTCAGGGACGTCACGACCACATTCGCTTATGGGGGCTATCTTACTTTAATCCGGCTTTCGAACCCTGCCACAACGACTCCGGACGTGCTGATAGATTCTCGCGGATGTCTTCGCGGAGCATCGTCTCTAACGAACGGTGCGCAAACACGGTGTCGGCACGCCGGCGAAGACTGCAGCAGCCCTTATTGCGAAGACCGAAGCGGAAGGTGACATAGAACCCAGTCCACCCGAATGACGGCAATGGCCGAAGTCCCGTCTCCCGACAAGAGTTGACGAACGACCCTTGTACCTTCAGAGCCGCCTTAGATGTCGCGTTGGATCGACGGACCGCAGCGGGTCGGGCTGAGTCCATCGGCGCTTCGAGTTCATCGCCGCGAAGCGGTCATTGGTGTTTCGCATCCCGAAAGCGGCCGGTCGTCAACGCGTATTTCCGACCCACTCCGGTCAGACAACTTGCTCCAAACCGGTCAGTCAGCCAATTCCAAGTTTGCGGACTGGAATACCAGTAAGCGGCCGTTGGCGACCTCACCCAATCGGCGAGGAGCTGCCGGTCAAGGAGTCTATCCACTTTGCATGCCCGAGGTCTCGTCCGTCCCCGCGCAATGACCGGCCTCCGGCGGGCAAATTGACGGTGGTATTGCCTCGCGGTGGCCACCTTCGGCCGCTGGTGTCGGGACCAAAGAGACTCTTGAAAATCCCATTTGCTCCTCGGAGCGGTCGTTCGGCCGGCCACGACCGCTGCATCGTCTGTATCAAGCCCGAAAACACCGACATGCGGCTCAATCCAGACCCTGCGAACCTCGCGGCGCGGTACGCCATTTTCGACGACCGCGACCGGCCACGTTACGAGTAACGGCAGCCTGAACGGTACCGTTGCTGCGTAAACTGACATTAGTTCCCCAAACCGCTGATACTGATCATCCGACGGATAGAATCAGCGAGTCGAATTATGGGCCTCGTACGCTCTGCCAGCAGGCGGTTACACAATCGTATAGTTGCCAAAAATAACCGACCCAACGGCCCACACAGGGGCTACATATAGATAAGCCGGTTCAGCTTTTCGAGAAAGTCGGCATCGGAATTGCTCAAGTTCGCAAGGCCGAAGCGTTCTTGTACAATCGCGGATACCAAATCGCGGCGTTTGGGTAGGCGATCTTTCTCGGCCGCTATGAGGGCTTCTGCCATTTCGTTCTTTTTAAGGTTCGTGCAGTAGGCCGGCGCACCAGGCTGCTGGCGCCACGAATCCGCAAGCGATCCAGCGTCGAACGCGTCGAAGCCGGTCTCTTCGACCAAGCGCATCGCCACTTCTCGATCGACTTCGCGGTCGGCAGCAACGGGTATCGCGATACGGTCGTGACTGCCCGGCGCCATCCCAAACTCGGCGAATGCTTGCGCTCCTATCGCGTTCCACGCCTTGGCGATCGGCCGGCCTAATCGTTCCATCACCCATAGGCTTTCCACCTGGCCCGCGTCGATCGCCTCGATCGCGCCATCTCGGACAGGATAATAGTTGGCAGTGTCGATCACCACGGTTTCTTCCGGGACACTCCCGAAAAGGGATTTGATTTCCGAGTGGCTCGCAAACGGGATCGACAGGATGATCACGTCCACGTCCCTCACCGCATCTTGGGCGGTCGCCGCGCGAGCACCGCTGGTTAGCACCTGCTTGTCGATCGTCTCGGGCCCACGGGAATTCGCAACCTTGATCTCGTGACCAGCTTTAGCCAATTTGCGGACAAGTGTCTTTCCGATATTGCCGGTGCCCAAAATTCCTACTTTCATGATTCCTTCTCCATTTCACAATGGTTCATCTTGCGTGCAATGATCAGATCCATATTTAAATTCTCAGCTCGGGTTTTTTCCATGCGGACAGCATTGCCAAGGCAGCTTCATAGTTACCACTAGCCTCGGCGGTACGCAGATATTTGGCCCGCTCCACAATGATTTCCCGAGGCGCGGGTTCGCTATGCAAAAGGGCGAGCGTCTCGTCGAGGAAGTCTTTCAGAGGCATAGCATGCTGGTCGTTTTCCTGACCGAACAACGTCGTTTTCACGCCGGGTGGCGCCAATTCAATAACGCGCACGGAGGTGTCGGCGAGCTGCACGCGCAACGCTTCGGTGAACGCATGAACGGCTGCCTTGGTGGCGCTATATGTCATTGCTATTGGGAATGGAACAAATGCCAAGGCGGAACTGACGTTGATAATGGCACTATCTGATTTTCTCGTGAGTTGCGGCAAGAAAGCATAAGTCATACGAATGGTGCCAAGCAGATTGGTCGTGACGGTATTTTCCGCAACCCTCAGTGATTCCGGTTTCGTCACATCTTCGCGTAGCATGATGCCGGCGTTGTTAACGACAACATTCAAATCGGGGTAACGGGCGGCCACTAGCTCACTCGCCCGGGCGATGGAGGCCGCATCGGCCACATCAAGCTCGATAGACTCTATGCCCGGATGACCGGTCGCGATCTGCTGCAGCAATGCCTTGCGTCGGCCTGCGACGACAACCTTGTTGCCCGCTTCATGAAACCGTAGCGCTAGACCGCGTCCGATGCCCGCAGTAGAACCGGTGATAAGGATTGTGTTGCCAGACGGCTTCATATGCCTCTCCAGAATGTAGAATCGAGTACGAGCAACCGGACAACTGTCCGTTAGTGAGCAGACTACCGGACAATTGTCCGTTTATCAAGCACCCCCGTTCAGGGACGAGGACAAGTGGCACAGTCACGAAAAATTGAGCGCCGTGCGCGCGCCGATGCAATAACCAACCGAGAACGCATCTTGGCGGTCGCGCTTGCAGAACTGACTCATTCTGCGGACGCGCCCCTCAGCGTGATCGCCAGGAAGGCTGGTGTAGGACAAGGAACGTTCTACCGTCACTTCCCGACGCGAGAGGCATTGGTGATGGAGGTCTATCGCTACGAGATGTTGCAGGTTGCAAACTTCGCCGAACATCTGCTCGAGACGCGCCCGCCCGACGAAGCATTGCGCGAGTGGATGACGCGCCTTGCCGAGTACGCTATGAATAAGGCGGGCCTTGCCAATGCAATCCGGGAAGTGTCGAGTGGGCGGGACTGCCCGGGGAAGGAAAGCTATGCCCCTGTGGCCGCCGCAGCGCAGTCTCTACTCGATGCCAATGAGAAAGCGGGCACCATCCGCCCCGGCGTCACGACTGATGACTTTTTTCTGGCCATTGCGGGTATTTGGCAGATTAACTTCAACGATGAGTGGAAACCCCGACTTGTTTGGCTCATGGACTTCGTTATGGAGGGACTACGCGCGGGTGCGCCGGCACGGTTGAAGCGCCCCGGATTTTATGGGGGCTCCAACTCTTGATAGTGATTCATCGGGTTTTGCCCGACCTCGAAGGATGAAGCGCACGACGGCTGTAGGTGGATCCGGGAAGGAATGCGATGATGAGCCAGCGGTGGTCGAAGTCGGCCCATTATCTGGTGCATTGAGCCCGTTTGGGAGTTGGACCCACAACCTTGCGAGCGCCCCGAATTGTGATCGAGGGCACATGTTGCCCTGGCGGAGCACGCTTACCAGAATCCGATAACAAGGGTTGCCGCCGCTGCCATTCTCGATCTTGCAGGAGGGCGGCATGCAGGTACTCTATCCGCGCTGTGCAGGACTGGACATCCATAGCGCGTCTCTCGCCCGGAAGTTAAACGCGGCAGGCCATGAGGTCCGCGTCGCGAAGTCTCGTGGTTCTGATTCACAAGCTTCATCACGATTTCCTTTGAGCGTCGGTCATCCCCCGCCACGGCGACGGATGTTTCCTGTTCCGATGATCCCGATTTTCATAGCTGTATGCCCAATGTCGCACCGAGATGTTTGTGACTGAAGAGCGTTAATGGAACTGCGAAAATCCCCAAAAGCGGCTCGAATGGGCCGAGGCGACGACGGAGGCCCTCCGGGTTCTGGAGGGCAAGTAGAAGATCGTCATCATTTGCCAGCTGTTTGCCGCAAAAGGCCCGCTGCGATTCTCCGATCTGGAGAAGCTGATTGACGGCATCAACCAGCAAATGCTGATTCAGCAGCTCAAGCAGCTGGAGAAAGACGGCATCGTGCGGCGAACGGCGTATCCAGAAGTGCCGCCGAAGGTAGAATACGAACTTTGCGATATGGGATATGCGCTCGGGCCGTCGATGCAAGCGTTAATCGAGTGGGCCGAGATGAGGCGCAAACGTGCCGGAGGTAACGGCTAAGCCGAGAAGAAGGCCCCGATCGCGGGCCTTCCATGTTTGCACAACTGTTCTTGCTAGTTGTCCTTATTGAAGCGTTAAGCTCATGTGCAAGTGTAGTTAGTCGCGGAAGTTATGTCGCCGCTGCCATTGTAATGCGGTGCTTTGGGATAAAGGCAGACAGGCAGACTGCGTGAAACAGTTGCGCTCGTTCGGAAAGTGTAAGTCAGTTGCGTGGGCGCGTCCCCTTGTTCTACCCACTTGATAATTGCGCCCGGCCAATCGATCTGCGTGACGTCTTGCCCAGCGCCATGCGTGTTCGAAGGTACCAGGAAAAGCCTGGTATTAGTCGTCGGATCGGACAATCCCATCGTTCGAGCGATTGCAGTCATCCTCGCGTCATTTCTCACATGCTCGTTTGGCGACAGCAGGTTATCGCCAATGTCGTGCCACGAGATCAGCTTCTTCCCCGAAGCAACGAACTGTGCGATCGATTGCACGTCGTTGTCGATGCCGATTTGCTTCAGGCCCAGGCCGATAATGCCGTAATCGGTGTCGGGGTTAAAGGCTGCCTGCCTCGCGGGTGTGAGCCAGGACTGGTCGCCTGTCGCCAGGAACGCATAGACACCGCCAAGCGACCCGAAGGCCCCTCCAAACGCTGAGTAGTCTGACCAGTTGAATCCGCTATAGATGACGGTGCCGTCGGAGAGCGCCATTGGCGACAAATACTTCTGCAACGTGGTCACCTGTGCCGCAGACAGGCAGAGGGCGGGATTCGGGTTGGCAGTAGACAACCCACATTGCAGTAGCGCCGGACTGAAGTGGCAAGCTGCTGCATTCGTCAGATACCCGTCGGCAAGCCCGTCTGAAGAGTCGCATGCCGCTACCGCAGCTTGATAGGAAGCTGTGTATTGGGCGTTTGTCAGCGCCGCAGCAGTACCAGCCGTTCCACCGATCTGAAGCCATTTCGCTGTTTGTCCGGCCATGTCTTCGGTTTCGCATCCCGCCACGATACCGTCAAATTGATCCGGCCACCGTTGAGCCGCAATATAGCCTTCACGGCCACCGTTTGAGCACCCGTTAAAGTACGACTTCGTTGGCGCTTTTCCGTAGAACGCGTTAATAACGGCTTTCGCAAACGTTGTTGTCGTCCCGATAGACAGGTATGCGTAGTCGGTGATCGATGCCTGAGCTTGTGTTGTTCCAGTCAGCCAAACGGCCGGTGCGGCCTCGGCCGGCACTGCAGCCCGATTCCCACCATTCGAAGCAGCGTAGACGGCACCGTACTTTGTGATGGCTGGATTAATCGCGGTGATGGTATTGGATGTGTCAAACGTGTACGCGGTGTAGATCGTTCCGTCGAAACCGCCACCGCCGTTCTGGAAGTACCTTCCCGACCAGTTGTCGGGCACATCAACCTCAATGTCGAGGAACGGCGCCCGCGTACCAGAGACCTTGCAAATGCCTGCAGTGCTAACGCCTGAGATCGGCGCCACCCGACTGGTTGCAGTCACCGTCACGCCGGCAATCACTTGTCCTCTCAGAGACCCGCACTTAGTGGTTAATTCGGCAACGGTGGGTCCGCCCGATCCAGCAGGTGGCGGCGTTGTCGCTTGTAGCGAGCTGCCGCTACCGCCGCAGCCGCTCAAGTGAAATAGAACGATGGTGGTTCCGATCGCAAGGGCAATGCCCTTCAGCTGGTTACCTATCGTTTTTGGTCGCATATCTGTCTCCGTCTGGTTGTGATCCGAAGCCTGGCTACGTAGTTCGCTATTACCGTAGCCGATTCGTTAGTCGTCCTATGTGTAGACCAGCTGTGTATTCCTTCTTTACGTGAACATTATTCGGACCCCGCAGTTCGACGACTCACGCCAACACCGATGAACAATGGAAAGGTGGTGCGAGCTTTCGAAAAAGGCGGCCAGACGACGGTGCCAGACCGGAGAGCCGCGCGGCAATTCGCGGTGGGGAGAGTCCATGGTCGCTGCGCCGCGAGAAGTTGTCAATAGCAAATGACTTCGCTATTGACTAACTCAGGGTTAACTCCGTGAATTGAGGAAGGTCGGTCGACGGGATGCCGTCGGAGTCGGCGCGTTACCCCTTGCGTCACAAGCAGCGGTGATGTTGGATCCCACCGGGACTGCTCGTTGACGCACGAACGTCGAACGTCCGGAATCGGCCGATTGAGTGAGGTCGCCAACGGCCGCTTACTGGCATTCCAGTCCGCGAACCTGAAATTGGCTGACTGACCGGCTTAGAGCAAGTTGTGCGACCGGAGTGGGCGGGCAGCGTCAGCCCGCTCTTCAGTTTCATCGCCGGAAAGCGGCCAGTGGAATCTCGCGGCCCGGGAGCGGCCAGTCGTCAGCGCGTACTTCCGACCCGGAAGGGACGTTCAGTATCCCAGTGAGCAGTCATTCGCGTCGCTGAATGGGCGTAACCGTGTAAAGGACCTCGAAGCTCTCGCATATGAGAGGCATCGAACTGCCAGCCACCCGACCAATT
>Ga0307412_10000067_pt1 | contig 115549 bp, 91 predicted proteins | sample DK1Cmetagenome_3_FD_203823 | JGI IMG/M metagenome (GOLD analysis project Ga0307412, IMG submission 203823) | Maize rhizosphere microbial communities from greenhouse at UC Davis, California, United States - DK15-C-1 | ecosystem: Host-associated > Plants > Roots > Rhizosphere > Soil | place...
TTTTAAATAAGCGCATACCTTATCTCGCCAGCCACTATTATAAGTTATTGAACCGCCCAGAAAAGCTACAGTGGCATTTTTCTGTATAGAAATAGCATTGTAAGCATTCTGGAGGCCCTTTCTTTCTGTAATATACTTGCTAAATGGTAAGGTTTTAACCTGTGCAATAACTGAAGCACTACAAACTAAACCCACTAAAAAACACAGTACAAACTTTCTCATTTAAAAATCTATTTAGAATTAGATGAACTTTGAATTTTTAAAGTCCATGCATATTTACCAGGTAATTCAGTTGGTAGTTTCACAACCACAGAATCGTTGTTTTTAGTCCATTCCAGAGGTTTATTTACCCCCAGCATATAAACTTTTGAACCTTCTTTTGGCTGAACCGCTGTTAAAACCAGTTCATTATTTTCGGCCTTGTTAAAGATCACATAAGTGCTTTTTCCATCCTTACTTTGCGTAAATCTGATATTGTCGCCTTGTTTATAGTTTTCTATACCTTTAGTGGCGTATATGGCTTGCTTGTTAATATCCAACCACTTGCCCATTTCTCCCAAACGCTCTACACTTGGTGCAGGAATTTCACCTTCGGCACTTGGGCCAACATTTAATAAGTAATTTCCGCCCTTAGCAGCTACATCAACAAGATTATCAATTAACGCCTGTGCCGATTTCCAATTTTGATCGTACTTGGCAAAGCCCCAGTTGTTGTTAATTGTCATGCAGCTTTCCCAGTAGTCCTGAGAATTGGTTTTTAAAATCTCTTGTTCTGGAGTTCCAAAATCACCGGCAGCATCCTGGTACTTATTCATACCTTCCATACCTCCGCGCGCTTTACCGATGCGGTTGTTTATAATTAAAGAAGGTTTAAGATTACGCAGATAGTTATAAAGGTCTTTTCCCTGCTCTTCTGTCCATTCAGGAATCCACTCTCCATCAAACCATAAAATGGTTGGATCGTATTTCTTGATCAATTCAGCCAGTTGAGGCTTTAAATACTCTTCTCTGTATTTGTTGAAATCTGGTTTTACATCAGGCTTTTGCTTAGGATTAGCATCTGGCTGATGCCAGTCCATAATAGAATGATACAACCCGAACTTAATTCCGGCAGCTTTACATGCATCAGAAAGTTCTTTTAAAATATCTCTTTTAAAGGGAGTAGCATCCATGATATCATATTTGGTCACTTTACTGTCCCAAAGACTAAAACCGTCGTGGTGTTTAGAAGTGATAACGATGTATTTAGCACCTGCCGATTTAGCAATCTCTACCCATTTTTTAGCATCAAACTTCTGTGGATCAAATTGAGCAGCATATTTTTCATATTCGGCAGTTGGAATGTTATGTGTTTCCATAATCCACTCTGCTCCTCCGCTTTTACCATTATATTCTCCGGCGGGAACTGCATATAAGCCCCAGTGGATAAACATACCGAAAGTAGCATCCTGCCACCATTGCATACGTTGGGTTTTAGCTGCTTCAGACTCTTTTAAATAATCTTTTTGTGCAAATACCGAAAATGACATAACCAATCCGATAATAAGCAAATTTAACTTTTTCATACATTAGTAATTTGGTTATAGCAAAGAAAAGGATATTGGATATTAATAATTCTATTATTATGTCAATTCATTAAGCAATTTTAGCACACTTCGTTATTGGACCATTCCGTTATCTCGACGATAAAAGAATTCTTGAATGAGCATAACCAAGGGATCTCTTCTATCGTCGAGATGACGATGTGCATACAGTACACCCACACCCTTCTCTAAAATAAGTACTTTGTACTCAAAAAGTTAGAGCTGTTGCTATCAACAATTGCATTTATCAAATGCTTGTTGTTTTCATTTAGCTTGGTGGCAACTAACGACCTTATAGAAAACGATCTTAAAGCATCTACTACTGAAAGCGTACCCTCGGCACTATCTTTTCTGCCAGTAAACGGAAATACATCCGGACCACGCTGACACTGGCAATTCACATTTACTCTGCTCACCTGATTCACCAAAGGATCAATAAGTTCAGCTATTTCTTCATCATCGTTACTAAAAATACTTACCTGCTGGCCGTGTGTAGATTCGATAAGGTACTCAATAGTTTCTTCCAGATCATCAAAAGGTACAACCGGAATAACCGGACCAAACTGCTCTTCGGTATATAACTTCATGCCCTTTTTAACAGGATAAACAATTGCAGGGAATACAAACGATTCATTTGTAGCACCACCATTTTCATTTATCACATGGGCACCATTGGCTATGGCATCTGCAATACACTCCTGTATATATGCAGGTTTATGAGGTTCAGGTAAAGGAGTTAATGATACACCATGCTCCCAGGGCATCCCAAATTTAAGCTGCGCCACAGCTTCAGAAAGCTCCTTTAAAAACACATCAGCAAGGCTGCGATGTATAAATACGATTTTTAACGCCGTACATCTTTGTCCGTTAAACGATAAAGACCCCAACACTGTTTCCTGTACTGCTAGCTTAACATCAGCATTTGCGGTTATAATGGCTGCATTTTTAGCATCCAACCCAAGTATTGCACGTAAACGGTTTACTTTAGGATGCAGCTTTTTAAGCTCATTGGCTACCTTACTTGAACCAATAAGGGTTAACACATTTATATCGCCCGATTTCATCAGGTTAGGAATGATCTTATTACCACGACCATATATGGTGTTTACTACGCCTTTCGGGAAACAGTCTCTAAATGCCTCCAACAATGGGTAATGTAATAAAGTACCGTGTTTTGGTGGTTTAAACAATAAAGTATTGCCCATTATCAGGGCCGGAATTAAAGTAGTAAAAGTCTCATTCAACGGATAATTGAACGGCCCCATACATAAAACCACACCCAAAGGAGAGCGTCTGATCTGTGCAACAATACCCTGTTCAATGCTAAATTTAGACGACTGACGATCAAGGTCTTTTAATGCATCAATTGTTGCATAAATATACTCTACCGTACGGTCAAACTCTTTAACCGAGTCTGCATGAGATTTACCAATCTCCCACATCAATAGTTTAACTACTTCGTTTTTCTTTTCAATAATTTTGTGCGTAAACTTCTCTACGCAGGTAATTCTATCAGCAACGCTCATGGTTGGCCATTCGCCCCTTCCATTGTTATAAGCATTAACTGCAGCCTTTAGTGCTTCCGAAGCCTCAGCTTCATTACATAAAGGATAAGTGCCAATTACTTTACGCTTTAGTCCTGTTGGAGTTTTGATACAAATTGGCGACAGTACTTCGTGTACTTCTCCGCTCCAGGAATGCATTTTTCCATTACTTAAGTATTCTCGCTGATGAACCTCTTCGGTTAACCTAAATTCTTCAGGTATGTCGCGTTCGTCAACAAAAATCGAGTCAAGATGATCTTTAAAAGTCATTAATATATAGTTAGAGATTAAAATAGATTATATGTTAAAGATCACTAATTACTTTGTATTTTGGAACTAATGTTTTCATTATTACCCAAGCCACCAGGTAGGCAACAGCACATATTGTAAACATAATTGTGTAGCCGGTTTCAATATGCCCTAGAGCCTTATAATGGTCAAATAACCCACCACCCAGTTTTGTCATAACAACACCGCCAAGGCCGCCAAGCATACCACCAATACCTACAACAGAACCAATTGCTTTTTTAGGAAACATATCTGAAACTGTGGTAAACAGGTTTGCCGACCATGCCTGGTGCGCAGATGCACCAACACCAATTAACAATACAGGCATCCAGAAAGATATATGGCCCAAAGGCTGTGCAGCAAGCACAACAAGCGGAATTACCGCAATCATTAACATTGCTTTCATACGGCCGTCATATGGTTCATATCCTTTTTTAATAAAATACATTGGGAACCAGCCACCGCCAATACTTCCAACCATTGTCATGCTGTACAATACCGCTAATGGGAGCATGATCTGAGTATCCATCATGCCATACTGATCTTTCAAATAAGCAGGCAACCAGAACAGGAAGAACCACCAAACACCATCCGTCATGAATTTACCTACAGCAAAAGCCCAGGTTTGTCTGTATGTAAGGAGTTTGAACCACGATACTTTTGTTTCTTCAGCTACACCTTCACTATTGATCACTCTGGTATCAACATCATCTGCTTTTATGTAAGCGAGTTCTTCGGCCGAAAGTCTTTTTTGTTCTTCAGGTTTTTCATAGTATTTATACCAAAATATAAGCCACAAGAAACCTATTGCACCTATAAATAAAAAGGCAGCTTCCCAGCCCCATTTTGCTGCAATAAACGGGACACTTAAAGGTGCTAATACCGCACCAATATTGGTACCTCCGTTAAAAAATCCGGTAGCAAAAGATCTTTCCTTTTTAGGAAAATACTCTGCAGTAGCTTTAATTGCAGCCGGAAAATTCCCAGCCTCGCCAAATCCCAATACTGCTCTGGCAACCATAAAACCTACAATAGAAACAGAGGCAACGCCAATACCCATAAAGCCAAGTACTGTGGAAATGCTTTGACCTATTGGAATAGCAAAGGCGTGTATAACTGCACCTACCGACCAAATAATGATGGCCCAGGCATATCCTTTTTTAGTTCCAAGTTTGTCGATTATCCGCCCTGCAAAAAGCATCGATATAGCGTAAACAAATTGAAAAACAGAAGCAATGTTTGCATAGTCGCTGTTGCTCCAGCCAAAAATCTCTTCTAAATGTGGTTTAAGTAAGCTTAACACCTGTCGATCAAGATAATTCACAGTAGTTGCGAAAAATAATAATGCACAGATAGTCCACCTGTAATTACCTACTTTTTTTTCGTTCATTATATTTGGTTTAGTATTTGGTTGGGTTGTTTTTTTATTTTGTTTTGGCTAGTGCTTCTGTAATGCCAAAGGTTTTTATGTTGTTATAATTTTCTTCTACTGTTTTAATAAAATCTTTAAGGCCTGGCAGGTCGGTTTCCCATAACTGCTGATCTGACAATACTGAGTTTACATACTCAGCTTCGTCAATCTTGCTTTTTTCATAGAAATAAGCAGCCTGATCGTCAGTAATCAGGTATTCCTTACCATCGTATTGCCCAAAGTACTTATTTTCTTCCTTTTTTTGAGTTCTCATGAAACATAAGAATGCAGCAAAACCGAAAGCGATACTTGATGGAACCTTATTAAATAGCTTATAATATTGAGTTAAAACAGGTAATATCCTTATTTTCATTTTCATGGTATACTGAAAAGTGATATTGATCCATAAATGTTTAATGTATGGATTTGCAAACCTGTCCAGAACCGCGGCCGAAAAAACCATGGCCTCATCGCCCGGAACTTCGTAAGGTATTGCAGGCACAATTTCCGATTGCATTACCTTTACGATATAGCTTTTTATGGCTTGATCGGCCATTGCATTTGCTACGGTATCTATACCAGCTAAATAGGCAATCCCAGATGATAAGGTATGAGAACCGTTTAACAGCCTTACCTTTAGCTCTCTGTAAATTTCGATATCAGGTTTTACAATTACGCCCTTATCTGCTTCCTTAAAGCTTAATAGCCCGGCAACTTTTTCGTCACCCTCAATAGCCCATAAACGATAAGGTTCAGCCATGATCAACAAGTTATCACTGTAACCTAACTGTTCCTCTAGCTTCTCTAAAGTTGCGACATCAGGCTTACCGGGAACAATCCTATCAACCAGAGAATTGCAGAAATGAGCATGCGCTTTTAGCCAGCTTACAAATTCAGGTTCAAGCTTATTAAATTCGGTAAGTTCAAATACAATTGATTCTAATTTTTTTCCGTTTTCAGGAATTAGTTCTGTAGCAATAATCACAATATCAGCAGCATTAATATCTCCAAGCGCTTTATATCGTGCATAAAGCACAGCCAATAGCTTTGCCGGAAAAGAAACTGGAGGAGCTAAATCAATGCTTTCTTTTAATAAGCTAATACCAACCTCCGTTGTATTGGAGACAACAACCTGTAAAGCGGGACTTTGTCCGATTTTAAGTATATCGCTCCACTCCTTGTCGGCCGATAAAACTCTGCTGATGGACGAGGATATAATGTTCTCTTTAACAGTTTGTCCGTTCTCCAGACCCCTTACGCTGATTGTATACAATCCATTTTGCTCATTAAAATCTTTAAGGTCGCCTTTACTAGTCGATTTAACAACAGCTACCCTGCCATTAAACAAACCCTTACGGTTTGCTTTATCAATAAAATAATCTGGAAGCCCGCGTAGTAAAACACCGGTTCCAAACTGCAATACCTTTTCAGGAAGATTTAATAATGTGTTATCAGGAATGATAACGTTTTCATTTTTTAGGTTCTTTAAAATATCTTTAGAAATAGTCATGTTGAAATTTCGCTCTGTCTAAAACAATTCTACATAAATATTATAAAGAATGAATGTTTTAAGAGGAAATTATTTACGCAATCGTTATCGTTACAATCTGTTACAATTGCCTGCTAAATCCGTAAGAAATGTACTATCCAAAAAGATCACTGCTCAAATAGCGGTCGCCCCTATCGCATGCAATGAACACAATTAGTCCTGATTCCAGTTCTTCGGCCAATCTTAATGAACAGGCAAGTGCCCCACCGGTACTCATACCTGCAAATATGCCTTCCACTTTAGCAAGTTTACGTGCAAAATCTGTGGCTTCCTGCTGTGAAACATCCATTACCCGATCTACCCTGCTCGGATCAAAGATCTTTGGCAGATAAGCCTCTGGCCATCTTCTGATTCCTGGTATTGATGATTCTTCAGTTGGCTGGCAACCTATAATCTGTATATCCGGGTTCTTTTCTTTTAAAAACATAGAATTACCCATAATACTGCCGGTTGTGCCCATGGAGCTTACAAAGTGGGTAATCTGCTGATTGGTGTCTTTCCAAATCTCAGGACCGGTGGTTTTATAATGGGCCAGGTAGTTATCTGGATTTGAAAACTGGTTTAACAAGAAATAACCTGGTTGGGCGCCTTTCTCCTCTGCATAATCCCTGCATACTTCAATAGATTCAAGCAAAGTAACCTTTGCCCCGTATGCTTCCATGGTTAGGGTACGTTCACGTGTTGAATTAGAAGGCATTACCAGCTCAATCTCCAGATCATATATAGACGCAATCATCGCTAAGGCAATACCTGTATTACCGCTTGTAGCTTCAATCAGTTTTGTTCCTTTCTTAATATCTCCGCGATCTATTGCACTGCGGATCATATTTAATGCTGCCCTATCTTTTACACTGCCTCCGGGATTGTTCCCTTCCAGCTTGGCAAAAATCTTAACGTTCGGATTAGTATGTAACCTCTGAATTTCTACAAGTGGTGTGTTTCCAACAAACTCAACAATATTTCCCATTATTAAACTACGCTTTTCTCTGATTTACAATTTTATTAACGACTCTAATTTTAAGGTTGCTTGGTTTCGATAACCTTAACTGCCGACTGATGATATACGGTTGAATGTGGGGGCACGCTTTTAGTTAACCAAACGTTTCCACCTATAATACAATCGTGCCCGATAACGGTATCGCCACCTAAAATGGTTGCGCCCGAATAAATAATTACGTGATCTTCTATAGTTGGATGCCTTTTTATGCCCACCATGTATTTCTCTACGCTTAATGCGCCAAGAGTTACGCCCTGATACAGCTTTACATAATTTCCGATAACGGTAGTTTCTCCAATAACGAGGCCCGTACCGTGGTCAATATAAAGATACTCGCCTATTACCGCACCGGGGTGAATATCTATACCGGTAATGGAATGCGCATATTCAGTAAGGATTCTGGGTACAATAGGAATTTCGGCTTGCAACAAAGCATGTGCAATCCTGTACAAGGCAATTGCAAGGAAACCGGGGTAACTTCTGATAATTTCAAACTCACTTTTAGCAGCCGGATCGCCTTCCAGAATTGCAGAAATATCTGTATTCATCCTTCTGTACAACTCTGGTACACTCTCAAAAATCTTTCTGGCTATTCCTTCATTATCGCTATGCTCACAAGCTTTGGTGGCATTTAATATCCTTACCAGCTCTTTTTCTTGCTTTAAAAAGAAACGCTTAATCTCATTAATTGAATAATCTGGCGAGGTTAAACGCTCTGGATACAACAAATTCATTAAATTCATTGCCCATTCAGCAACTTCCTGATTGGATGGTACAGCCTCAATTTGAAGCTGTTTATTATATATATGAAGATAAAATTCCTCGTTCATTTTAAGAGTAATGTTTGATTTTAGTGTAAAGAAATGAAATTAATCACAATCCTGCTAATTTCATTGTTTAAGTGATTAAAAACCGACAAACTCCCATGCGCTTATATAGGCGTTACATTGTTCAGCATAGCTGATAAAATCAGAATAAAATACTGATCTGGAGAGTGTAGCACTATCACCAATAACAACCAGTTTCTTTCTGGCCCTTGTCATGGCCACGTTCATTCTTCTGGTATCGGCCAAAAATCCTATTGCACCATCTGTATTGCTTCTGGTTAAGCCAATGTAAACGATGTCTCGCTCCTGCCCCTGGAAACTATCAATGGTATTAATGCTGATTTTGCTCCTGTACACCATTAATTCTTCAGATCCTGTGATCAGGTCATTAAGTATAGCAATCTGTTGTCTATATGGCGATATAATGGCTATTGTAGGAAAGTCGGCAACCGTATAATGGTCGTTTAGTTTGGCAACCAGTTGCGTTAAATGTTTTAATAAAAACACAGCCTCTTCGTGGTTGGTGGTACTGGTTCCTTCCAGTTTCTCGTCAAAGCCACAACCTGCAGTATCTATAAATTCTAGTGGAGGTTCTTCGGCAAACAGCAGCCTGTTGGCCACGTTGGGATGTGCGGTTAATTTATTTTTATAGAATACTGAAGATGGATAGCCCATGATTTGTGTATTCATTCTGTACTGCTCCTCTAACAAAACAACAGCTTCGGGATGCATTACCGTGCATTTTTCCATTAGGGTATTGCTTAGGCCGTCTTTTGCCGCCTGTGTAGACTTAATCGTTGGTGGCAGCTGACAATGATCGCCGGCCAGCACTACCTTTTCTGCCTTTAATATTGGCACCCAGCAGGCAGGTTCCAAAGCTTGTCCGGCTTCATCAATCACAACGGTTTTATACTTAACGTCTCTAACGGTATAATGGTTGGCGCCAATTAAGGTAGCAGTAATGACCTGGGCTTTTGCCACAACATCATCAATAATATATTGCTCTGCATTGTTCACCTCTTTCATTATTTTGTGCGCCTCATTAAACAGTGCTTTGCGTTGTTGCTGCTCTGCACGACCAAAATTGCGCTTATACTTATGAGCCATATTCTTGTACTCATTGGCCTGTTTTTTAAGCGATCGCAGGTCTTTAGTGGCACTATGCTCAGCAACTTTACTATCCATAGTTAAGGATGCCAAACGTTCAGAAACCCTTGCCGGATTACCCACACGCAATACATTTAGTCCTTCTTCGGCAAGCTTTTCACTTAACAAGTCTACAGCTGTGTTGCTTGGTGCAACAACCAGTACTTTCTGACCATCTTTAGCAATCAAAGCTTTAATGGCCTGTACAAGTGTGGTTGTTTTACCTGTTCCCGGCGGCCCATGAACTATAGCAAGTTCCTGCGCCTGCAAGATCTTGTTAACTGCTTTTTGCTGAACAGGGTTTAGCTGAGGGATAACGATATTTGTTAAACTGGTATCAAACGTAGGTGCCTTTTGCCCTGTTAATACATCGGTTAATACTGAATCTGCAGCTTTCTCTTTTGGTTTCTGCGCTTGTTTAAGCGCATTCTGCATTTCATTGTAGCTATTGTCGTCAAACAGCAGGTCTATACCCAATTTACCATCGCTGGCCCAATCGGGCAGTTCTTCTGTCAGTAGTGTTATTTTTAGCTTGTTTCCACTCTGGTGGCTAATTGTTCCTTCAAACCTGTCATTTTCAGGGTCGTGATTAGAGAACAAAACTGCCGACGCACCAAACCTAAGCTGGTGCGAAATATCATGATGGGTAGTACGTTCCACCTCAACAGTAAGGTAATCGCCCCTACCCGTTTCGGAACCACGAATAGCAATGGGATACCATGTTAATCCATTTTCACGACGATCAGCTACTGAAGCCGATGCGGTCAATCGCAGGTAAGAATCAAGATCTTCCTGCCGCTCAATTTTAAGTAAATCGAGGAGCTTTTTAAAATACTCCATTATAAAAGCACAAGCTGTTGGTGTAGCTTATCAAGCGTTTCCATTGCATCCTTACAAAATCCGGGATGTACTTTTGATGCCTGCACAACGGTACTTCGTGTAGCAGTAAGCCATCTAAAGCGCGAGGCGGCATCCAATTTACCAATTGGACCACTATCCTTTTCTCCAGCACAAATGCGCTCAAAAGCTATAAGATTCGCTTTTAGCACATCGCAATCCAGGTCTGCCTTAAATACTTCGAGTCTGCTTTCATCTAAAGAAATCAGCGCCTTTAAAAACTTTTGTTTTGCACAATACAATACCACACCCACATTAATGAATTCTTCGCGTTCAACCCTTGGAACCACACGAATAACGGCGTACTCAAATAAGTGACTCTCTTGCATTTTGTGCTTCTTTTACAAAAACCTCTGAATTAGCAACCCTTGAAATCAAGAATTGACTATAAACCTGCCTGCGTTCTTCTGTAGTTTCCTGACCAGATTCATCTTTAAGCCAGTCTTCTGGAATTAATGATACAATTGACCTGATCAGTTCGTTCGTCAGGATTGCCTTAAACGCTGCATCAACTTCCTCTAGCTCACTTGCCTGTGGCAATAATACATGATCCTTAACCAGTGCAAACGGTCTTACAGCCTGTTCCTCCGAGTTTTGCATTGAATGATGGAAGTATAAAGATGCGCCATGGTCTATCAGCCACAACTCTTTATGCCAGATGAGCATATTGGTGTTGCGCGCAGTACGATCCATATTGGTTAATAAACAATCTAACCATACAATTTGTGACGCTAACTTAGCATCAACAGTAGTAACCGTTGGATCGAACGTTATGGCTCCGGAAAGATAATGCAAAGCTAAATTTAAGCCGATACTGGCTTTAAGCAGGTCCTGGATCTCTTCATCGGGTTCGGTACGACCAAAGGCCTCGTCTAAATTGGCAAAAACTATTTCGGGCACTTTAAATCCAAGTGCCCTGGCAATTTCGCCTCCAATAATTTCTGCAATAAGGGCTTTTACACCCTGTCCGGCGCCCCGAAACTTCAATACATATAGAAACTCGTCGTCGGCCTCTGCAATGGCAGGCATGGAGCCTCCTTCGCGCAAAGGCGTTACATATCGAATTACATTAACAGTCCTCAATTGAGGATGGATTTTATTCATGCCACGAAATTACTGTTTTTTAATAAAAACAGCACCATTCGAATCATTGTCAACATCGCCTCTTACCACAGCTTTTATTGTAAAGGCTGCTCCTGTTTCGTAAGCATCAACTTTAAATTTGTATTGATTATTTTCCTGACTGGATCCTGTGTAGCCATCATGAACATCCTCCGCGATCTTAACACCGTTTTTATAAAGCTCAACAGATTTGATCTCTAAACGCGAATGACCTTCTGTATACCAGAATGAAAGTACATATTCGCCGTTTTCATTGATCTTTCCCGTTGCATTGATTTCAAACGTTCCAAAGTCTTTTCCTTTTACTGATGATGGTTTCCACTCGGCAACCAATTGACCATACTTTTTAAACTTGTCGTATTTCTCAGGAAAATAAAGCGGAAGCGAGTACTGATTGCGGTTTACCACAGTAATTGCACTAAAATCTGATAGTTTAGGTACTGTTACCGCTTGTGTATAAACCGGAGAATATACGTTTGCACGGGTTCCATCAGTAGTATATCTGATTTCAGCGCCTTGAACATCACTTTCCAGCTTTATGGTAAAACCGTTTGCACCTTTTTCATTGCCGGTCAATTTAGGCAGAGGCACACGATAGCCATAACCTGCGTTGTCGTAACGTTTATAATGAGTTCTTATTCTTTTTTCGAAATCAGGCCATGCTTGTTTTTCATGTGGTGTCCAGCAAACTTCGGCTAAGGCCGACATCCTTGGGAAGGTTAAGTATTCAAAATATTTTTCTGAACGATCTTCGTTTATCGCAGCAATTTCCTGAAGTACAGTACCGTGAATAAACTGGTCTGACCATAATGTAGCCTCTGCGCCTAATATCTGCGGACGGTATTTTGGATCTAAACCTTCCAGCATTGGGTTTAACTGGTAAGCTTTTTCTAAGGAGATTGGCTGCAACCATGTTGCCGCTTTTACCTCGCCCGGGATATTGCTTTCTGCAACGTCAAAATAACAATAGCCTGTTAATGCCATTACTGAATAATGACCAGCTTCTGAGGCTTTAAAGGCTTTTTTCTGATCGTGCCAGATCATACCAACCGCTTTATCTTTTAAACCATCTTCAATGATTTCGTCCCAGCCAACAATGGTTTTGCCATATCCTTTTACCATTTTCTGAATGCGCTGATTAAAATAAACCTGCATTTCTTTTTCTGTTTGAACACCAAGCTCTTTCTTTCTTTTTTGGCAATGCGGGCAGGTTTTCCAACGGTCATATTGAGCTTCATCGCCACCTATGTGAATGTATTTAGAAGGAAACAACGCAAAGGTTTCTTTAAACACATCGGCCAGAAAATCAAAAGTTGATTCTTTACCAACGCAGTAAATCTCTTTGCTTATAGAATGTTGGGTTTGAACGGCGTATTGTTCACCAGTACAGCACAAATCCGGATAAGCTGCTATCGATGCTAAGGCATGGGCCGGTACTTCGATCTCCGGAATAACATCTACGTTTCTGGCCGTAGCATAGGCTACTATTTCTTTAATATCTTCCTGAGTATAGTAGCCGCCGGTACGTTCTGCACCCTCGCCTCGCCACGCACCTACAGAAGTAAGTTTTGGATATTTTTTAATTTCAAGGCGCCATCCGGCATCGTCGGTAAGGTGGAAATGCAACACGTTCATTTTGTACATTGCCATCATGTCGATAAGCTTAAGCACATAATGTTTTCCGAAGAAATAACGGGCAACATCAAGCATCATCCCCCTCCACTCGTAAGATGGGGCATCGGCAATCTCTGCTCCTTTAATTTTCCAGACTGTTTTTCTTTGAAGCTGTTTGTTATAAATCTCTGCAGGCAGCATTTGTAACAGTGTTTGGGTACCATAAAAAACACCAGCCGGACTATTACCTTCAATTGTTATTACATCATTTTTAACGCTTAGCTTATAGCTTTCTTTATTTAGCGCGTCGGTTTTGGCTAGTGGAGCACCTCCTTTGCCAATCTTTAGCACAATTATGTTTTTTGCAGCTTTTTGCTGATCTGAAATCTGGAAATCAAACCCTGTTGCAGGAGACAGTGCTGCATAAAGCAGTTCTGCCTGTTGTTTTAAGCCTTTCTCGTAATATATTTTTGTTTGACCGTTAAGTGTAAATGAGGCTCCGTTTTCTTTGATACTTGATGGAAGAGGGATAATATTGAACTGAGCATACATTGATAATGAACTGATTAGCAGTACGCCGAGCATCACCCATCTGGTTAGTCTGGTCTTCATAGTATATTTAGTTTAAGGTGTGTGTTTAGGTTCAGGAACTGGCTTGATATTGAAAGCGATTACTCCGTTAACACAATGTTAATCAATTATTTTAAGAGAAAATAATGAGAATTTTGGCGAAAAGGCAAACAAACGTTTGCATGACTTAATGCAACCGTTTGCGTAAAAAACAAATAAAAAAAGAGGATATAAAAGTATCCTCTTTTTTGAACTTTTGTCATCCTGAATTTATCTCAGGATGACGATTGTCTTATGATTTAATGCTATAAATGCTATTTACAATCTTTAAAAGTGGCAAACTGCGCCCTCAAAGTAGAAATGTATGGTTTAACTTCATTTGGTTCCTTTCCATATTCAAAAGTAACCTTATGCTTTTTATCTCCATATTCTATCTGAATCCATTCAGCACCACCATCGGCACAGTCCGGACAACCATAAGACTCTTTTAACTGATTAAAAACATTCAGGTCAATACTATCGGCAAGTTTAGACCAATCCGTTTCTGCCATTTCTGCGGTACATACTTTTGGAGCTGCATTCGGTTTGTTCTCGTATTTCTTTAATTCAATTTTTGCCTTGGAAATAAAGAGCTGGCTATTACAATAACCCACACACATACCAAAAGATGTTCCGTAACTAATTTTCAATTTATCCTCATCTGTTTTCTTTTCACAACTGCTAAACATAGCAGCAACTATAAGAAAGCAGAAAAGGATCAATAGTTTTAATGGTTTGGTTCTCATAATTATCTCATTAGTTTTAATAACCTATATCAATATTTACAAGCAAACGCTACACCACTAAAAAAATTTAAACCAATCCGGGAACAGCAACCATCTCGTCAGTATCTTTTGTATAATCGATACCATCAACATCAAAGCCGAACAGGTTTAAGAAATCTCTCTTATAACCGGCAAGATCACCAATTTTAGGAAGCGATTCTTCAGTTGCTTCGGCCCAAAGTGCAGCAACTTTGGCTTGTACATCGCTGTCCATTTCTAAATCGTCTACACGGATTCTGCCCTGCTCATCAGTAGCGATACCACCTTTATTGTATAAACGCTCAGCAAATAAACGTTGCATCTGCTCAATACATCCTTCATGTGTACCGTTCTCTTTCATGATTTTATAAAGCAACGAAATGTATAAAGGAATAACCGGTATAGCAGAACTTGCCTGAGTAACCAATGCTTTGTTTACAGAAACAAATGCTTTTCCATTAATGTCTTTCAGTTTGTCAGATATTGCAAAAGCAGTAGCTTCTAAATGATCTTTAGCTCTGCCGATAGTCCCTTTACGGTAAACCGCTTCAGTAACCGCAGGGCCGATGTATGAATAAGCTACAGTAATTGCCTCTGGAGCCAATAAATTTGCCGCTTTTAATTCATCAATCCACATACCCCAATCTTCGCCACCCATAACAGCAACTGTATTTTCTATTTCCTCTTCATTAGCCGGGGTTATAGAAACCTCAGAAACTACTCCGGTGTGAAAATCGACAGTTTTGTTGGCAAACGTGGTCTCGCCAATTGGTTTTAAAACCGAATTATGAACTACACCAGTTATTGGATGTACTCTTTTAGGAGATGCCAGACTATAAACTACAAGATCAATTTGTCCTAGATCAGCTTTGATCAGGTCAATTACTTTTTGTTTTATTTCAGTAGAAAACGCATCACCATTTACACTTTTAGCATATAAACCTGCTTTTTGAGCTTGTTGTTCAAAAGCTGCAGTGTTATACCATCCCGGCGAAGCCGTTTTACCCGGTGCAGGTGGTTTTTCAAAATAAACCCCAACGGTGGCTGCGCCACATCCAAACGCGCTTGTTATTCTTGATGCTAATCCAAATCCCGTAGAGGCACCAATTACAAGGACCTTCTTAGGACCTTCAATTTCACCTTTTGACTTTACATAATTGATCTGGTTTATTACATTTTGCTCGCATCCTTTTGGATGTGCCGTAAGGCAAATAAACCCGCGCATTCTAGGTTCTATAATCATAAATCTATTTTTCTTTTGATTGACAATATTAAGGTTTTTTTACATTACCTATATGGGTTTACCTGAATACCCGCTGATTAACTGATATTTAATCTTCAAATGAAGATATATTAAAAGGTTCAGAAGGATCAAAGCCATACCATAAAACACATCCTCAACGGGGATGGTCAGGATTCTAAGCCCAATAATCTGAGCTTGGTTATACCACACTACGGGTTCCTCCAGAGCGGTCCCGGTAAGCAATCCATTCACAATAAGAAAAGGAATTAACAGTATTCCATAGATCAGGTAAAACTTTGGTAACCAGCTTACTTTAAGTATATATCTGGCTACGGCCATCAGTACAGCCAAACCTATAAAAGTTACCATGCTATAAATCTTATCGTTCAACAAAATCCCCGTTATTGCAAATACAAAGATCAACAAAGTGGTTAACACCAACTCTATTCTTTGAGGTAAATTTCTTTTAATCCATAGATCTAGGCAATGATAGGTAAAAACGCAGGAATAAGGAATGCAAAAGAAAAAAAGGATTTCCTCGACAGGCATATTCCCTATTGCTACCCCGATAAGATACCTTGAATTAAAGCCCCAGACTCCTAAACTGGTAAAGTATACATCCCACAAAATAAAAATCATACCCGTTATTATTACTGCAGGGAAAAAGGCCTTCCAGGTTTTATAAAAATTCAGCTTAGGGTGAAAAGAAAATATAAATGGAATGATGGCGGTAAAAAAATCAATAAGCAGATAGGTATACTTCATGATGGCGTTCCTTTACTGCTGAAAAAATATTTGAATGGCACCCATAGCATTCCAAAGCATTCTCCCCGCTCTTTAGTAAGATGTTTATGATGCATTTTATGTGCTCTTCTTATGGCTTTAAAATACCAATGTTCTGAATTTCTAAAGATCTTGAAGCGCTGATGTATAAAAATGTCATGAACAAAAAAATAGGCTGCGCCATATAGCGTTATTCCAATACCGGTCCAAAAAGCTGGAGATATTCCGTAAAAGGAACCTAACGCAAGGCAAATTATGCCTGGTATTGCAAAAATCAGAAAAAAGAAATCGTTTCTTTCCAGAAAACCATCATGCTCTTTATGATGATGATCTTTATGTAGTGACCAGAGCAGGCCATGCATGATATACTTATGCGTAAACCAGGCAACCCCTTCCATCGCAATAAAAGTTCCTACTGCCACCAGAAAATTTAAAAGCCAGCTGTTCATTTTACTAAATAAATCTGTGATAATAATCCATAATCTGATTAAAACAAATCTTTAACCATTCGGTATAAATTTCGGGATGTTCTGAGATATCCTGCGCTAAAGTCTCCATATCCACATATCTGAATGCCGCTACCTCTGTGTAATCGGGCTGAGGTACTGCATCGCTCATACCAAAGAATACGTGGTCGAATTCGTTTTCTGAAATTCCGTTGGCCAATTTTGCATGGTAGGTAAAATTGAACCCGTAGTTGAGCTTGCACTCCATTCCCATTTCCTCTTTTAGCCTGCGATTAGCAGCATCAATGCTTTGCTCTCCCAAACGCTGGTGACTACAGCAAGTGTTGGTCCATTTCCCGCCGGAGTGGTATTTTTCCTCTGCTCTTTGCTGCAAGAGCAATTGGCCGTCACTATTGAATACAAACACAGAAAATGCCCTGTGAAGCCTTCCCTGGAGGTGAGCCTCCATTTTAGGCATTGTTCCAATAATGTTGTCATGTTCATCCACAAGAATTACGTTTTCAAGCTGTATTTCGTTTTCTATCATCTTATATCTTTTTCAGTTCTTCTGAAGAACAACATTTAGAGTTAAACAAATATTCTTTCACTTTTTGTTTAAGTTCACTGTCGTTTATTTTATTTACCTGATCTATCAAAAAAGCCTTATCTCCCTTTATATGATCCTTATATCCCAAGAAACCTGGAAGATTTGTTTGAATGCAAAATCTCAGAAATCTGATTTCAATTTCGTGAGGATTGGCTTTTACTGCATGTTCAATTAACTTTCTTCCGTTTTTAAATTTACTCAGTTTATTAAACGGATTTATTAAATATTTAGCTTCCAGCATTTCAGATACGCCTTTATAACAAACCAGAATTGAGGGAGAACGGGTGTCGACAGTTTTGAGCATTGCTGAAAGTCTGAAAGCAGATTCTTTATTTTCAGCCGCCCTGTAATATAAATCTCGTAATTCAGACAAGTTAGGTTCATTAGCCACAATGATTTTGGATGACAAAAGTGAAATAAAAATAATTAATAACATTAAAACCCTCATAAAGCATTTATTTTATATCTGATGATTGAGTCGCACATTAAACCAATTTTATGACTATTTGAAATCCTTATCCGTTCAGACAACACGCACTCGGCGGTAGTTCTTTTTATTTTATGAAATAATTCCCTATAGTAAATATAGGCAAGATAAACTCCTCTTCTTGAAGAAGAAGGTAATTGTTTTATCCCCACAAGAGCAGCCTTAAACTCATTTTCAATATCCTCTTCGATCATTTTCTTATCGGCATTTGAAAAACTGGAAAGATTTACACCTGGAAAATATGTTCGGCTAAGGTTATTATAATCGGCCTTAACATCCCTTAAAAAGTTTACTTTCTGAAAAGCAGATCCCAATTTCATAGCCGATTCTGTAAGCCTATTATACTCTTTATCATCACCTTCGGTAAAAACCTTTAAGCACATTAGTCCAACTACCTGTGCCGAACCTAAAATGTATTGGTCGTATTTTTCCTGCGTATAGGTGTTCTGTTCCAGGTCCATTTCCATACTTTTTAGAAACAGATCGATTAGGTTGCCGCTAATCTGATATTGATTAACAGTTTGCTGAAATGAATTCAAAACAGGATTCAGACTTATCCCGGCCTCAATAGCTTCGAAACAATCCCGGCTGAATTTTTCAAGCAGCTTTTGTTTATCATAGTTATGAAAACTGTCGACGATCTCATCGGCCAGGCGAACAAAGCCATAAATAGCATAAATGTGTCTCCTTAGTTTTTTACTTAAAAAATAAATACCAAGTGAAAAACTTGTACTATATCTCTGAGTAGTTATTTTACTGCACTCTGCTGATAGTTTATCAAATATCTCTTTCATAATCAGTGATTAAAGTACTTAACAAGTTGTTGGGCGGCTACATTACCAGAAATAATTGACGGTGGAACACCAGGACCGGGAACGGTTAACTGTCCAGCATAAAAAAGGTTGTCTATTTTATTATTTTTAAGTGAGGGTTTTAAATTAGCAGTCTGCATTAAGGTATTTGCCAATCCGTATGCATTCCCTCTATAGGAATTGTAATCGGCTATAAAATCAGAAACACAATAACTTTTTTTGTAATCAAGATGCTTCCTTATGGTATTACCGGTATATTTTTCAAGACGGCCGAGGATCAATTCAAAGTATTTCTCCCTTAAAATTTCTCCATCTTCCAATCCGGGCGCGAGGGGCATCAGTATGAACAAATTTTCATGTCCCTCTGGCGCCAGTCCGGTTTCTGTTTTTGAAGGGCAACAAACATAAAAAAGAGGTTTTGAAGGCCATGCAGGTTGTTTATAGATTTCTAAAGCATGCTGTTTCAGGTCCTGATCAAAAAATAAAGTATGGTGCTTTAATTTATCTATCCGGCGATTTACACCTATATAAAATATCAGGCATGAGGGGGCTAGAACACGTTTATCCCAATAAGCGTTACTGTAATTCCGGTATTGGTTACCAAGGAGCTTTTCTTCGATATGATGATAATCGGCTGCGGCAATAATACCATCATACGGCTTTCTTTCATTTTTAAAACCTATTTCACTAACCAATCTGTTGTGAATAGTGAAATCGGTTATTGGTTTATCGAAATAAAAATTAACACCCTGTCTTTCAGCCACAGTTTTCATCGCCTTTATAACACTGGAAAAACCTCCCTTAGGGTACCATGTCCCCAATTTTAGACCTGCATAGTTCATCAGGCTATACAGCGCCGGGGTATCCTGCGGCATTGCACCTAAAAAAAGTACGGGAAACTCCATCAAGGCAACCAGTTTAGGGTGCTTAAAAAACTTTCTTACATGTTTACTGAAGGAAGTAAACACCTGAAGCTTAAACACTCCTTTCATCAGGTCAACATCCGCAAATTCGGTTAAGGATAAACCTGGTTTATATACTAGTTTTTCCATTCCTACCTTGTATTTAAATTCTGCTTCTTTTAAAAACTGATCCAGCCTTAGGGCACTACCAGACTCAATTGACTCAAACAAATTCCTTATACCTTGGTAATCCGAAGGAACATCTAGCACATCATTTTCGCTATAAACGATAGAAAAACCAGGGTCAAGGGCTTCGAGCTCATAAAAATCGCCGGATGTATAGCCAAAATCATTAAAAAACCGTTCAAATACATCGGGCATCCAATACCAGCTTGGCCCCATATCAAATAAATAACCATTCTCAGTAATCAACTGTCTGGCGCGCCCTCCTAACTGTTGGTTCTTTTCATAAACATCGACATGATATCCAGCCTTGCCCATATAAGCCGCGGCACTTAAACCTGCAAAGCCTGAGCCTATAACAGCAATTCTGGAAATATGACCATTCGGTTTAGCTGCCATGTTTTATAGTTTTAATTGTTTCCTCGAATGCTTCTATTGATTGAATAGCGCTAACATTCCCCTTCAGCGCTAATTCAGGAATAAGCTTATTGTTTCCAGCGATATATATTTTGGTTTGTTGAAAGTGTTCGGCCAGCTGATTTAGGTACTGGTTTGCGTTAGCAACGGGTCGCGATCGTACCAAAAAAAGCAGCATATGATCAATCCTATTGTGAAGCATTGCATCTATAAGAGATTCAAACGGAACTCTTCCACCAAGAAAGATCACCTTTTGACCGTAACTTCTAAGCATATAATTTGCAAACAGCAAACCAATGTCATGGTCTTCATCCTCAGGTAAAAATAATAGCCATGTAGATTTTGTTTTAGACTTTAATGGAATCTGATTAATAGCAGCAAATATTTTCTGCCTGATAATATTGGATAAAAAATGTTCCTGAGCCGGACAAATGTTGTCCCTGCGCCACATCAGTCCGAGTCTGACCAATAATGGATAGATAACATTCTTGTAAGCAAATGGTAAACCGAAATCGGCTATACATTTTGAGATTAACTCATCAAATTCCCTTTCGTTGTATGCAAGTCCAAACCCAAGCAACTGTGATATATAGAATTCGCAATTTGCATCTGGGGAAACAGTGCTGTCGATTTCCTTTTTTAACAAGTTGTCGATTTCCTGCTCGGAAAGTGCACATACCTGAGATATTTTTAAACCAGACTGGCTAAGACTCACGATGTTTAATAATTTACGAAGTTGATCATCATCATAAAACCGTGTATTTCCAGCCGAACGCATCGGGGTAAGTGCCTTGTATCTACGTTCCCATATTCTAATGGTATGGGTCTGTACACCAGAAAGTTGTTCGAGCTCAGATATAGAATACATTTTACGTTGTCTAAATAAATTTTAAATTATCTAGACAAACATACTAAAAGTTATGATAGTTTTAACACAGTTTATTTTATGATTTTGATATGAATAAAAGAACATGCATTTTTATTTATATGAAACCTAAACCATTAATTCTTCTTTTCTGCTTGATATTGTCCTTCTTCCCGTTTTTAACATCTGCCAGGGATGTTCTGCAGCCAAATTCATTAACCTGTGAATACGCGAGTAATCCGCTGGGTATTACATCCCAAACGCCTAAATTAAGCTGGTTCATCGCCTCATCACTCAGAAATACACAGCAAGCCGCATGGCAGGTACTCGTTGCAGATAACCTGACTGATTTGAGTAAAAATATTGGTAACATCTGGAATTCTAAAAAGATAAACTCCAATCAGTCCATACAGGTCCCTTACAAGGGAAGGCATTTACTGTCTGCAAAAACCTATTATTGGAAAGTTAAGATATGGGACAATCATGGAAATATATCGTCATGGAGCAAGACAGCGATGTGGCGAATGGGCTTATTGAACAGCGGCGACTGGCTTGGGGCAAAATGGATTGCTTATGAAGAATTACCCGCCGCTGAACGTATTGTACCGGCAATACACTTACGGGGTGATTTTGCTCCACAAAATGACATCCTCCCACTCTTTAGAAGAGATTTTTCAATAAAAAGAAAACTTAAAAACGCAACAGCATTTATCTCAGGATTGGGTCATTTCGATCTTAGCATTAATGGTTCAAAAGTAGGTGACCATATTTTGGATGCCGGGTGGACGCAATATGATAAACATGCTTTATATGTAACGTTTGACATAACAGATCAGCTCAAAAAAGGCGATAATACTATAGGTGTTATACTTGGTAATGGTTTTTATTTTATACCAAGAGATGATCGATACAGAAAACTAACGGGCGCTTATGGATTCCCAAAATTAATTTGCAGGGTTTTATTGGAGTATAGTGATGGCAGTACCGAAAATATTATCAGTGATGAGCAATGGAAAACTTCTCCATCACCAATAACCACTACCAGTATTTATGGTGGCGAGGATTACAATGCAACGCTTGAACAGAATAACTGGGATAAGCCAGGATTTGATGATTCGAAATGGAGAAAGGCCGTTATTGTAACTGGCTCTCCTGTTTTAAACTCGCAAACGGCAGAACCTGTAAGGCTATTTGAAACCTTTACTCCTGTTAAAATATCGAGCCCTAAGCCAGGCATATGGGTTTACGACATGGGTCAGAATGCTTCCGCAATCCCGGCAATAGAGACAAATGGCAAAAAGGGTGCGGTAGTACGGATTACTCCTGCAGAACTGTTAAATCCAGATGGAACTGTTAACCAATCTGCATCCGGTGTGCCGCATTATTACGATTATACTTTGAAAGGAGAAGGTAACGAGAAATGGCAGCCACGCTTTACTTACTATGGCTTTAGATATTTGCAGGTTGAAGGGGCCGTTCCTGAAAAAGAAGAAAACCCAAACAATTTACCTGTATTAACCTCTTTAAAAAGCCTACACCTTAGAAATGCTGCAGAAAATATTGGCAGTTTCAATTCATCAAATGAATTGTTTAACAAGACTTTTAAGTTAATAGACTGGGCAATTAAAAGTAATATGGTGAGCGTTTTTACCGATTGTCCGCACCGGGAAAAACTAGGCTGGTTGGAAGAGGCTCACCTTATGGGTGGATCGGTACAGTACAACTATAACGTAGCATCTCTGTGCAGAAAGATAATCAGAGATATGATGGCGGCACAAACAGCTGACGGATTGATTCCGGATATTGCACCTGAGTACACACATTTTGATGGTGGCTTCCGTGACTCTCCTGAATGGGGAAGCAGCGGGGTGATCTTACCCTGGTATGTTTACAAATGGTATGGCGATAAGGATGCGCTTGAAGAAAGCTATCCGATGATGCAGAAATACATTGCTTATCTGGGTACCAAAGCGACTAACCATATGCTTGATCATGGTTTGGGCGACTGGTTTGATATTGGGCCTAATTCGCCGGGTGAGGCGCAGCTTACTCCAAAGAAATTTACGGCTACCGCTATTTATTATTACGACATTGAAATTATTAGTAAAGTTGCCGCGCTGCTCGGTAAAACAGAAGATTCCAGGAAATATAGCGATTTGGCTTTAGCGGTTAAAAATGCCTTTAACACTACTTTCTTTAACAAAGAAACCAAACAATATTCAACCGGCAGTCAGACTGCCTATGCGATGGCAGCTTATATGAATTTAGTTGAACCTGAATATAAGGAAGCAATTATAGCTAATCTGGTGAAGGAGATTAAAGGAAGAAAAAACAGCCTTACTGCCGGCGATATTGGCTACCGCTATGTACTTAAGGTGTTGGACGATGCCGGTCGTTCGGATGTAATTTACGATATGAACAGCAAATCTGACGTACCAGGCTATGGCTGGCAGCTGGAACATGGTGCAACGGCGCTAACCGAATCTTGGCAGGCTTATGGTTTTGTATCTAACAATCATTTTATGCTGGGTCATTTGATGGAATGGTTGTACAGTGGCCTGGGTGGGATAAAAGCTTCTGCTGATGCAATAGCTTATAATAAACTGGAAATAAAACCTGAACAGGTTGGTAATATTACCCATGCAAGAGCCAGCTATAAAACCCCTTACGGAAACATTGTTTCTGATTGGAATAAAACTGAGAACAACTTTGAACTGAAGGTTGAGGTGCCTGTAAACTCCAAAGCCACAATCTATATACCTGCATCAGAAAATACAAAGATCTACGAAGGAGAAATGCTTATAAAAAACAATAAGGAAGTTGTATTTAAGGGCATTAAAAAGGGTTTCGCTTTACTAGAAATTGGTTCTGGTAATTATGTTTTTAAGGCTGCAGATTAGCTTTGACATTATCTAAGATCTACCCCATGGTCGTTTGGAAAATCTTCGCCACTCCAAATCTTTTGAGCACTCCATTTTTCTGGTAGATTTGCCCAGAAGGGATCTGTTGAAGGTAAGCCAAGCGGCAGGAATATACTGGTGCTCAAATAAGGACTTCCCTGATTGTTGTAAGTGTCTGCTATAGCCGGTTGCTGACCATAAACGCCAAGAGAAAGCCATCCATTTTTATAAGTGGATGGGCTTTCTAATGTTTTTTTAATTACAGCAGTAAGTGCACAACGTACCTGAGCAGCCGTTAGTTGCTTTGGCAGTGCTTTACGCCATGCCATATCGGCCAGGTGATGAAATGCTGCTCCACGATAAATGAGAGATCGACCGGTTGCGGGATAGGTTCCATCCGTATTAATCATCCTTTCCTGAATTACCGCAAAGCGTTCATTACGTTTCTTTATTTTTTCGGATAATGCGTTATACCCATTGGTCTTTTTATTGACAGTTTCAGTTATTGCTGCCAGATAAGGGTGAATTACAAAGCTATTATAGTAGTCGAATGCAAAGACGGGTCCATCAGAATAAAGCCCATCTCCAACATACCATTGTTCTAGCTGTTGCATGGCATAATCGACCCTCATTGGATCCCACTGGAACCCGTACTTACACAAAAATGCCTCGTTCATTGCCGAAAAAAGCAACCAGTTTGAAAAACCAGGTTTAAATTTCCTGGTGGTTTTTATAGAGCTCACCAGTCGGTCTTTTTCCTGTTTACCAAGATTTTCCCAAAGCCAGGGAGCCCTTATAAAAGCAAAAGACAAAAATGAGGCATCTACCAATTGCTGACCTGCCAAATCAAAGCGCATAAAGTCCTTTTTATTCGAATCTAGCGCATTAGCAAGTCCTTTCAACACCATATTACGGTACTGCTGGCGCAAATCCTTTTCCGCAGCATCACCATCCTCTAATTGCAACCAAGGCGCGATGCCACTCAAAACCCTGCCTAAAACTTCAAGATATTGCACTTGTATTCGTTGTGCCTTATTATCGGTGGTATTAGAGGTTACCTGTGGCATTTTTATCCTCAGACTATCGTTAGAGAGGTCGTATAGCACGGGTCTTACCATCTTATCCATTTGTTGCAGCCAAAAGGCCCTATCGCTGACCATCTGCTTTTTAACCTTTTTCTGAGCAAAACATACGCTAGTAGCCAGCAACAAAAAACACAATGTAAAACCTTTTCTGTTTAACGCAACCTTCATTTAATGATTTGATTAATTATCCATGGAAAATTAGGAAAATTATTTTTGCTTTGGCGGCAAAGGAACATCTTCTGTGAAAGGAACTTGTTTTCTAAGCATTTTACCGGCGTATCCTGAAAGATATAAGTAGTAATCAGAAGGAATATCTTCTTCAAATTTCACAAAAGTGCTTGCGCCAACGGGTGGGTTTTTAGATATTTTAAAAATAGCGGTTCCCTCGTCTACCTCATCAAACATGGCTACATAAAGCATCTCTGCGCCGTTTTTTACGGCCGTAGAGAGCTGTTTCCAAAAGAACTTGCCCCTGTTTCTTGGAATTTGGTTAGACGGCGATTTTGGATTCATATTGTGCCAGCTAAAGCCCGGAAAAACAACTCCAACATAATCGAGCTTATTTCGCTTACACCAGGCGATGTCTCCTTTTTGAACCTCTGCGTATTTATTATATGCAGTTTCATTGCCATATCTGCCAATGGTCCATGGATGAATGATATCTGCTTTTTTTATGATCTCATGAAGCAATGGGTTCTTTTCTGTATCGTTTCCAAATTCACGCCAGTAAGTGGGTACGCCTAACATTACTGAACAGCCGCCATAAACCGGATCATTCTTTAAAAAATCGACCATTTTAGCAACATCCTTTAGGGTATACTTCCGGTTATCTCCAAATCCAACTCCCCACAAAACCACAAGAGGTTTTCCGTTGTGGTATAAATAGGTTTGATTGTTTCCCTGGCTGGTTATTTTCATACTGTCGACCAGGTTTTTCCAATCGTTAATGAGCACCGGCACGTCAACTCTGTCTGTGGTACCCGACAGATCGTACATAACAGAGATTGCCCTTCCATATTTTTGTGAGGACTTTAGTGCATTTCCAAGCACTGTATTGAAATGATTGCGACCAGACTTTCCCTTGATCTCTGCTACAAAGCGCTGCATAAATACGCCGTCTAGTCCGTAATCTTTCATCCATTTAAAATGAATTTCGACAGTTGATGCATCGTGGGCGCTTGGCAGATAAGCTGCACTGCCATCAGCATGTACAAAAGATGTTTGATATACCTTTTTTAGCTCACTTGTTTCGGGCCATAAATCGACATTTGTACTTCCAGGTTCGAATTTTCCTTTAGATTGGTAGTGATACCAGCCTCGGCCAGCACCATCTTCGGCTGCGTTATGCCAGCCCTGATAGCCAGCCATAATTAAACCCTTATAGCTTTTAAACCGCGATGTTTTACTGTGTTTACTTTGTGCAAATACACTGTTTGCACAAAGTAACACAATCAGTAAAACTGTATGTTTTATATTCATAAAATTTAAAAATCAGAGTATTCAGTTGGAACGATGAATTGAGTATCGTTTCTTGAAACATTATTCTGATATTCAGGTAAAGCTGATACGCGTTTCCATTTCGGATCGGCACCAAAAACTTTCCAATGTTCGTCTCTCGATTTTTTATCACTGTAAGTGGTTAAATACATTAGGTTTGGCATACGGCTACCAGCTAATACTTCACCGTAGAATACGGCCTGGCTACCTATACGATCAAATATTTCAACTTCTTCATTGTTAAACATTTGAACTTTATTGACATGCTGCTTTTCGGAAGCACTTTCGTAGCTACGTAATTCATATATACGCTCGCTTTTGGCATTACTGAATACGGGTTTCTTTAATGTTGGCATTCCTGTAAATGCCTCTAAAATGATGTTTTCCTTTCTTACAAAAGCGGCATCATTGTAAGCTGCGTTTACATAATCAGCTCCCTTAATTGCCAGTTCTTTATCCTTTAAAAGCAATTGGGATACCTCGCTAAACTGTTTTAGTGATTGAAAAGCAAGAAATACATAGATCTTTTTATCGCTAGCCGTGTCTATATCCGCAGCTTTAAATACGCCTACTGTTTTAACACCTAGTCGGTGTGCAGCTGGCACATAAGCTTCTGAAAGGTATTTATCAACCCTTTCTTCCTGAGCTTTGCTTTTAAGGTGATATACCGTTATTTGATAAAATTGTTTTGGAGGGGCAGCGGCAATCGATTGCAATGTGCTGCCAATGATAAAGATAATAACGGCCATACAGCAGTTAAACAAAGTTTTTGATTTCATGTGTTTAGTTTATTTTAAGTACTAAAACTAGATAATTTCCTGCGACTTAAAGAAATAACAACAAATTCGTTGCGTAAAACTGTTCTTTTCTAATCTATCTCCAGAATGGTTTTAGCCAGATTGATCATGCGTTCGGTTCCTGTGTACTTTCCATGTTCGTCAGAAAGCTTTACAACCTCAGTCCACTCTCCATCCTTTGGCTGTGCCTCAGTCATTTTAATCACAATATTCATTGCTGTAGGCCCGGCATCGTTGGTAAGGTTTGTACCTATTCCAAATGACATTCCGATTTTATCACGGCAATGATCAGCAATGCGTGCGACTTTTTCATAGTTCAATCCATCAGAAAAAATTATGGTTTTGGTTCTGGGATCGATACCCATGCTGTTGTAATGCGAAATTACTTTATCGGCAAAAAGCAGTGCATCACCGCTATCGTGCCTAACGCCATCGAACAGCTTCGAAAACATTTTATCGAACTGTTTAAAGAACACTTCGGTAGTATAAGTATCAGATAATGCAATGCCCAAATCGCCACGATAAACGGCTACCCAATGCTCCAATCCTGTTGCATTGGCCATTTTAAAGCCATAACGTGCGGCATGAAACATAAACCATTCATGGGCATGGGTTCCAATAGGTTTTGTTTTGTGGATCATGGCCATATGTACATTGCTGGTGCCTATAAACGAACCATCTCCGTATTGGCTAAGTGCCTGGAGTACCAATCTATGGACCTGATAAGAGTACCGACGACGGGTACCAAATTCTGCTACTGTAACGCCTAAACGACGGTAGTTTTCGATCTTTTCTTTAGTATGGTTAATTACCTCGTCGTTAGAGATTCTTTGGGAATCATTAAGGACATAGAAGAGCTCACAAATGAGCGACATTAATGGTACTTCCCATAAAATGGTTCGGTACCACAGGCCTTCTACATGTACCTCAAGCTGATCTCCGTTTTGTGCAATGTGTACTTCTTCAGGATTGTAACGGTATCCTTCCAGAAAATCAAGATATACAGGATCAAGATACGGGCAATTTACCTGCAAAAAGTGTTTTTCTTCTCTGCTTATTTGTAATGTGGCCATTTCATTTACTGCCTCTCTTAATGCTTTTGCAAAACCATCAGGAAATGAATGTTTGCCCCGATTTATAAATGCATACCGTGCTTTTGCAGAAGGAAATAAACGGGTTACCCCCTGCTGCATGGTAATTTTATAAAAGTCGTTATCTAATATTGATGATAGTATTGGCAACGCATGTAATGACATATTAAGAGATATTTTTATGAACAAATAATTGGTTTAACAGAGCTTAATAACATTTCGTGCTCTTTGCCTTTTAATTTTATTGACCCAAGGGTCTCTACTATATAACTGCTGGTTAACTGAAGCTTATTTATGAGTTCTGAAGATGCAATTACCTCCTCGTCATACTGTTTACACATTCCCTGTATCCTGGAAGTTGTATTTAATACATCACCAGAATAGGTTATATCCCGCTTAATTATTCCTACTTCGCCTGCAACAACTTTACCGCAGTGGATTCCGGCTTTAAAGGTAGGCACCACACCGTAACGCTTCAGGTATTTATTTTTTATATTGTTAATGTAGGTCTTAATATCGAAAAAACACCGTACACACATGCTGTTTTCAATCCCGTCCTCATACTTCCAGGCCACAATAACTTCGTCGCCTGCATACTGGTATATCTCTCCCTTGTTGTCCAGTATGGGGTTGGTAATATCTGTAAAGAAGTCCTTAAGAAATTCATGGTACTTTTGATCACCCAATTGTTCGGCTATTGTTGTGGATGAATTGATATCGAGAAACATAAAAATGCGCTGTTCCTCTCTAGGAGTATTGTATTTTCCGCGTACAATGTTCCAGAACGTGCCATGGCCAAATTTGCTATTGATTTGCAGAAGCAATTGGGTAACAGCCACTACTATACCCCAGGCAAGACCATTTTTAAAAAGCCGGTGCGTATCCTGAACAGAAAAAATACGGAACAAGACGTTGATGAACAAAATAATAAGTACAAAAGATATCATTACCGCAAGTACGGTATAGCCGTAAGACTTGTCCTGGTACTTTACGTTTACAAAGAATACGAGCAAACTTCCGCCTAAAAGAGCGCCGACCAGCGCAGCAAACATGTTTCTAATAACCGATGAAAGAAAAGTATAGTCGGAAGATGGCCCCAATGAATTATTGGTATATAATATCATATGATCGTAAACGGCCATTATAAAGCCAATAATGAGCCATGCAATTATAATTATTCCAAGCTGCCTTAACTTATATTGTGTTCTGCGGTTCATGCTCTAATTTATTCATTTTTCCTGATGAAATTATTAGCATACTCTGACGGTGTTACCCCAAACTGCTTTGTAAATGCCCTACCTAATTGAGATTGAGAGGTAAAACCCGTTAAATCAGCTATTTGCTGGATTTTATAATTTGTTTCTACAAGTAGTTCTGCCGCTTTTTTAAGTCGTGTGATATTGATGAGCTCGTTTGGCGACAGGTTAGAGATGGACTTTATTTTGCGATAAAACGTGGCCCGACTCATGTTTAATGTTTCGGCAAGCTTATCTACATCCAGATCACGGTTTGCAATGTTTTTAAGGATAAAATCGTTCAGTTTCTCTAAAAGAATCTCATCAGGCTTAGTATGGGCAATGCTTTTTATATGAATTAAAGGCGACCTTACGAAGTAGTCTTTTAACTGATTTCTGTTGAATAACAGGTTTTGAATTTGCACTTGTAAATGCTGTGGTGAGAAGGGTTTCTCTATATATGCGTCGGCGCCTATTTCCAAGCCTTCTATCTTTGATTGAAATGCACTTTTTGCTGTAAGCAAAATAAGGGGAATATGGCTATAATCAAGATTGGTTTTTATCTGCCTGCAGAGTTCATAGCCATCCATAACCGGCATCATTACATCGCTAACGATCAGTTGCACAGAGTGCTCTTTTATCATGTCAAGCGCTATCTGACCATTAGCCGCAGTAATGCAATTGTACGTAGAGCTGAGTTCTTTAGCAATGAACTGGAGAATATCAGCATTATCATCAACCAGCAAAATCAGTGGTTTAGCTTCTTGAATTGTATTTTCAATTTCCGGGCTTACTTCCTGATAAACCGGGACGGTAATAATTTCCTGTTGAACTGACTTTTCTTCAATGGGTTCGTTAGTTGGGTAATAGGGCAATTTTACTTCAAACACATTCATTTCATTTTCATCGGCATGAAATGTTAAAGTGCCACCATGTAACCTGGATAAAGAGCGTGCAAGTGCCAAGCCTATACCTGTACCGATTTGATTGGATGTTTCCTTTAACCTGACAAAAGAATCAAAGATTCTTTCCCTCATTTCTTCCGGGATTAAAAAACCATCATTTTTAACCACTATAGCGTACTGGTTAGAGTCAGGATCAGTACTAAGCAGCAATATATCTACTCTTTTATCGGAATACTTAATGGCATTGCTTAGTAAATTGCTTAAAATTTTATTAAGTGCTTCGGCATCTGCTTTGCTATAAAACTCTGTGTGTGGTAAATTGAGTTGAAAGTGGATCTGCTTTTCTTCAGCTGCATTTTTGAACCTTAGGTAATGCTCTCTTAAGATTTCGCTGATGTTGCTTTTCATGAGGTTAAGGCTATATTCCTTAGACTCTATCTTTCTGAAATCGAGCAGTTGGTTAGTTAGATGTAATAGCCTGTCTGCATTTTTTTCCATCGTAAGCAGATAGTTAAGCACCTCTGGAACCGGGGCATATTTTTTTATGACTGTTTCTAATGGTCCTTTTATTAAGGTAAGTGGTGTTCTTATCTCATGTGTGATTTGCGTAAAGAATTCAATTTTAGCCTCATAAATTTCCCTTTCTTTTTGGTTCTCCAGCTGCTCTATCCGCCTCTTGTTTCTAAATTTAATTTTATTGGTGGTGTACACCACCAAAGCATAAACTGCAGCAATAAATAACAATAGATAAAACAAATAAGCCCAACCACTTAACCAGAATGGAGGAGATATTTCTATGATCAGTTCCCTTGGGGTTTCATTCCATACGCCACTGCTGTTAGCACCCTTAACAAGAAAGGTATATTTACCCGGGCTAAGCTTAGTATAGAACACCCTTCTGTTCTTTTTTAGATAGGTAAAATCTTTATCAACCCCTTCTAGCTTATATGCATATTCTGCAGTTTCATGATCGGTATACGCAAGTGCTGCAAAATCAATACTAAAGGTAGACTGATCATAATTAAGGTTGATTTGATCTGTATAGGATATTGATTTTTTAAGCGGAGAGCCTTCTGCATTGATCAACAATTCCTGATTAAATACCTGGAAGCCTGTAATGTAAACCTGAGGTACAATAGTGTTCTGTTTGAATTGTGAAGGGTTAAAGCTTACCAAACCATTTACACTACCAAAATAGATCTGGCCGCTGGCATCCTGAAATGACGAGTTATAATTGAACTGATCGCTCAACAATCCGTTGGCTGTGGTGTATACCCTTATTTTCTTTGTTTTGGGATTATAGCAGATTAGTCCTTTAGAGGAACTGATCCATAAATTACCTACCTTATCCTCTTCTGTTTTATAGAAAACATCGCTTGGGAAGCCATCCTTAGTGCCGTATCGTTTAAATGTTTTATCTACAGGATTGAATTGGTTTAAACCATTTTCCGTGGTCACCCACAGTGTTTTATCAGCAGAGATGAATACCCCGTTTACAAAGTTATCACTTAAGCTGTTTTCGTTTTGCGCAACATTTCTATAAAAACCATGTTTATTCGTTTTAGGGTTAAAATACAAAAGGCCACCGCTTATTGTTGCTGTCCAGATCGTGCCATCAGCATCTTCTGTAATCGCTGTATAATGGAAATTTTGCGGAACCTCTTTAATTAGGGTAAAATCCCGTGTGGTTTTATTATAACGATGCAACCCATCGGCAGTACCAACCAGAATATTTCCGGAACGGGTTTGATAAAAGCAATCAACAAAGTTACTTTTAAGCGCATTTGGGGCATCTCCTTTGTCGTAATGCCTGATTACTTTGCCCGATTTTATATCTAATATGTCCAAGCCCTGTTCGTAGGTCCCTATCCATAATTCGTCGCCGATGGCTTTTAAACCATGGATATTCGTATGAGCAATACTGGTTTTAGATCCATCAGGAATAAAGGCTGTGAAATCTCCATTGGGCGAAATCTTGTTTACTCCGGCATCTTCTGTACCCACCCATAAGTTCCCGAATTTATCGTTACAGATCTCGCGTATGGCACTTCCACTAAGTGACCGCTTATTGTTTTGTGGGAAAAACTTATCAAAGAAGGTAAATGGTTTTGGATAATAATTAACCCCGCCAAAATAAGTACCTATCCAAATACCACCTTCTTTATCCTTAGCAAAGGTATAAACCGCATTATCTGATATGGCATATCGGTCGTTTGGATTTTTACGCAGGTTGGTATATTTCCCTGTTTTTAAATTGTAAACAAATACACCTGACTCTGTTGCTACCCAATATTCATCTCCACTATTGTGAATAAAGTTCTTGGCATAAATACTTGTCTTATCCTTATTAAAGGTTAAAATATCTTTATAGCTCAAAGTAGCAAGATCAAACAATTTTACGCCCTGATGTGAAGTTCCTATTAAAATAGAATTAGAGGCAGTAGCATATATTTTATCTATCCAATGGGAGATAACGGGTGGTGAATCTTTAAAAAGGTTAAATGATGTAAAGCTATCCTCTGCCTTATTATACTTTCTGATTAACCCCTCGGGTGATGATACCCATAGTGTTCCATCACTTGAAAATGTAGTTGCCGTAGCTTCAAAATCCTGATGTTTACTAAACTCTTCGAAGGTGCGCCTACTCCTGTTATACTTGTAGAGTTTACGATCGGCAATAAAGCATATATCGCCATTACCGTGGCTTTTCATATCCCAAACGCCTTTGTTAAGTGTTATTGGTACTAGCTTAAATTGTTGTGTGGTATCGTTATAACAATACAAGCCATTTGAGGTGCCTACCCAAAGTTGCTTTCTTGCATCTTCAAAAATTGCCCTGATCACATTATTTCTGAGGCTGGTAGTATCGCCTGGTTTGCTACGGAATACTTTAAAACTATATCCATCAAACCTGTTTAAGCCATCTTTTGTTCCAAACCACAAAAAGCCTTTTGAATCTTGTACAATGCTAAATACGGAGTTGTAGGACAAACCTTGTTCTACCTGATAATGCCTGAAATAATACGGCTGTGCCTTTAAAAGGTTTAAAAAAACAAATAGGAAAAGAGCAGTTGTGGTTAGCTTTTTCAAGTTTAGTTTGTAAATGGTTAACGTTACAATTACCAGGGGGTTCTTGAATGGGCCAAATTAATTAATTTCAAATCAAATTGCGACGATTTGAATAAATTTTGAGCCGATTTGTCAAAACATAATTGCTTTATTTGAATATTCGTTCGGCCTGTTAAGCAGGGAGGAACACACAAATCATTAAACCAAGTATTCATTTATGAAATTATTTTCTTACTTAATCGGGCTATGCCTTTCCCAGTCGCTGATCGCATCAGCACAAGCACAAAACTGGAAACCGGTGCCCGGAAAGATCTCTACTCCATGGGCGGAAAAATTAAATCCTGCAAACCCCCTTCCTGAGTACCCGCGACCACAATTGGTACGCAGTAATAACTGGAAAAATTTAAATGGTTTATGGAACTACGCTATCAACCACAAAAACGAAAGCGAGCCTAAAGCCTATCAAGGTAAAATATTAGTTCCTTTTGCAGTTGAATCATCTTTATCTGGTGTAGGTAAAACTGTTGGTAAAGATAGCTTGCTATGGTACCAAACCAGCTTTGCGGTGCCTTCTAACATGAAAAATACCATTTTATTGCATTTTGGTGCGGTGGACTGGAAATCGGAAATCTACTTAAACGGGAAAAAAGTTGGTACACATGAAGGTGGATTTGATCCATTTTCTTTTGACATCACCCCTTTCTTAAAAAAAGGCGGCAAACAAGAACTAACTGTTAGTGTTTGGGATCCAACGGATAATGGGCCACAACCTAGAGGAAAACAACAAATAAAACCAGAAGGTATTTGGTATACACCAGTTACCGGAATATGGCAAACAGTATGGTTAGAAAGTGTTGCTAACAGCTATATCGCTTCGACCAAACAAACGCCGGATATTGATGCTAAATCTTTAACTGTTTCTGCAGATGTGCAAGCTGCACAAGCTGGTGATAAATTAAGGATTACTGCCTTTGATGGTGCATCGAAGGTTTCTGAGCAAGTGGTAGATGCCACGGAGGCAGCTACATTAGTTATTGCGAATCCGAAACTATGGTCGCCAGCAAGCCCATTCTTATACGACTTAAAAGTTGCGTTGGTGCGTAATGGAAAACCAGTTGATGAGGTTAAGAGTTACTTCGCTATGCGTAAATCATCAATGGGTCCGGATGCTAACGGCATCCAAAGAATGTTGCTGAATGACAAGTTTGTATTTCAATATGGACCATTAGATCAGGGATGGTGGCCAGATGGTTTATATACTGCCCCTACCGACGAGGCTTTGAAATTCGATATTATTAAAACCAAAGAAATGGGCTTTAATATGATCCGTAAGCACATTAAAGTGGAGCCTGCACGCTGGTATTATGAATGTGATAAACAAGGTATTTTAGTATGGCAGGATATGCCAAGTGGAGATTTGGGTAACCAATGGGAACCTAATTTAGGTACAATGGGTGGTACAGATAAAGACCGCTCTGCAGAATCTGAAGCGATATACCGCAAGGAATGGAACAAGATCATGGATGACTTGCATAACTTCCCTAGTATTGTTGTATGGACTCCGTTTAATGAAGCCTGGGGTCAGTTTAAGACCAAAGAGATTGCGGAATGGACTAAAGAAAAAGATCCTTCTCGTCTGGTAAACAGCGCAAGTGGTGGTAACCATGTTGTAACTGGCGATATTGTTGATTTACACCATTATCCTAATCCTAGAATGCCTAGACCTGACCTTTTTGGCCCAACTCATGCCATTGTTTTAGGTGAATATGGTGGGTTAGGTTTACCTGTACCGGGGCATACCTGGAAAGAAAAAGATAACTGGGGATATCAGACATTTAAGACCGCAGATGAATTATTTGATAAATATGCTTCATTTATGACTGAAATGGAAGGATTAATTAAAAAAGGACTTTCGGCAGCTGTATATACCCAAACTACTGATGTTGAGCAAGAAACTAATGGGTTAATGACTTACGACAGAAAAGTGATTAAAGTGCCTGCAGCCAAATTAAAAGGGGTTACAGACAAACTTTACAATGCTGATCTTGTTAAGATGAATCCATAAAAAAACGATTTGTACGGAGAGGTGATTATTTCACCTAACCCCGGTAAGAATCTTGGCTTTACGGCTAATTTTCTTCCGGGGTTTTTTCGTTATAGATTATTCATACATTTGCCGCAATATTTTTTAAAAAGCCATGGGCCATCATAAACACATTCAAAAGCTAAGTGCTGCAGGATTACTAATCAGTTTAGGTATTATCTATGGAGATATTGGTACTTCTCCCCTATATGTATTTAAAGCAATTATTGGAGATCGACTGATTACACAAGATCTTATTTTAGGAGGTTTATCCTGTATAGTTTGGACACTTACCTTACAAACCACCATCAAATACGTTATTATTACTTTACAGGCTGATAATAAAGGTGAAGGTGGGATTTTCTCTCTTTTTTCTTTAGTTAAGCGAAAAGCCAAATGGCTGATCATACCGGCTATGGTTGGTGGGGCAGCCTTGCTTGCCGATGGCATAATGACCCCTGCGGTTACCGTTTCGGCCGCCATTGAAGGGTTGGGACTTATCTATCATGACTTGCCTACTGTTCCCATTGTGCTGGCCATCATTATTTTTCTGTTTGGTTTGCAGCAATTCGGAACCTCACTTGTTGGTAAGGCTTTTGGTCCTATTATGTGGCTTTGGTTTACCATGATCGCTGTTTTAGGTTTTGTACATATTATGGAGTTGCCTGTGATATTAAAGGCAATTAATCCTTATTATGCGTATCATATTCTTACTACCAATCCTGAGGCCTTTTTAATCATTGGAGCGGTATTTTTATGTACTACGGGAGCTGAGGCCCTGTATTCAGATTTAGGTCACTGTGGGCGCTCAAACATCAGGATCAGCTGGATCTATGTGAAAATATGTTTGATATTAAATTATATGGGACAAGGCGTTTGGTTATGGAATTTACAAGGCCAACATCTGGGTGACGTAAATCCGTTCTACCATTTAATGCCGGATTGGTTCCTGATATACGGTATTGCGATTGCAACTGTTGCGGCGGCTATTGCCAGTCAGGCCCTTATTTCAGGCTCATTTACACTGATTGCTGAGGCTGTTAGGCTTAACCTTTGGCCAAAGGTTAAAATTAATTATCCGAGTGAGCAGAAAGGCCAGTTGTATGTTCCTTCTATGAACTGGATATTAATGGTTGGTTGTATAATTGTTGTACTGATTTTCCAGAAATCTGTTAATATGGAAGCAGCTTATGGTTTATCTATTACAGTTGCCATGCTAATGACTACTATTTTGGTTTCTGTATTCCTTTTAAGGAAAAAGGTTCCAAGGTATTTAATAGGAATATTTTTGTTGATCTATGGTGTTATTGAATTGACATTTTTGGCAGGTAATGCAGCAAAAATTCTGCATGGCGGATGGTTTACATTAATTCTGGGTATAACATTGTTCTCGGTTATGTGGACTTGGCACAACGGGCGTAGAATTAGAAACAGATACATGAAGTTTGTTGACATTCAGGATTTCTATCAGCTGATTAAAAACATAAGTGCTGATGCTTCTATTGCCAAATACTCGTCTAACCTGGTATATCTTACCAGCGCTAATTTTAACAGCGAGATTGAATCGTCAGTTATTTACTCTATTATCCAGAAACATCCTAAAAGAGCAGATGTTTACTGGTTGTTGCACGTAGACGTTACTGACGAACCATACACCTTGGAGTATGAAGTAGACCAAATGATACCGGGAAAATTAATTAGAATCGATTTTAGGCTAGGTTTTAGGGTTGAGCAAAGGGTTAATGCATTGTTCAGAAAAGTGGTGGAAGAATTAGTGCAGAGCGGAGAAATTGACATTACCAGTAAATACGAATCGTTAAAAGCCCAAAAGATTCCAGGCGACTTTAGATTTGTTGTGTTAGAGAAGATCATTTCAAACTCAAACAGCTTGAAGTTTATTGAGCGTGTTACAATGTCGTACCATAGAATATTGAAACTCTTGAGCATCTCTGAGAAGCGAGGCTTTGGATTAGACTCTAGCTTTGTTACCGTAGAAAAGGTGCCTTTGATAGTAGATATCCCCGATCCTATTGTAATGAAAAGGATTAAATAAAGTTATTTCCAGAAAGCAGGAAAACGCACTGTAATGAGAATTAAAGAGTTAGCTAAATACTTCAAAATAATTAAAAATATTTCTCAATTTATTTAGCAGAATAATTTTATAATCCTATCTTTGCACCCTCATCAAACAAAAGGAGCATGATTCCGTAGCTCAGCTGGTAGAGCATTACACTTTTAATGTAGTGGTCCTGGGTTCGAATCCCAGCGGGATCACCAAAAAACTTCAGGATTTGAGGTTTTAGTTTGATGAGAAAATGATTCCGTAGCTCAGCTGGTAGAGCATTACACTTTTAATGTAGTGGTCCTGGGTTCGAATCCCAGCGGGATCACCAGATTTAAAAACCTATTTCGTGATGAAATAGGTTTTTTTTTGCCTTTTTCATTCTATTTAGTCAGTCTTTTTTTATACATACCAGACCTATTAAATCTGTATTTCAGGTTACATGAGCAAAAAAACCTAAAACACCAGATTTTACGTAATTTTAGTGCCAAGCTAAAGCACTTTCAGGAATGAGATTTTACATCAATAAAGCCCATTTGATTAATAATATTGATTATCCAACCAGATATCAATCTGAAAATTTGCTTAAAAGTGCAGGTATTGTTTTTGCTATTATTCTGATATTCCTTTTATTATTTAAACCTTTTGGAGTCTATGATCCGGAATTGAGAATGCATTATTTTTTTATTTGTTTTCTCCACGCATTATCACCTGCATTAATCCTATTGGTTTATTTTGGAGGGCTCAATTATATTAGAAAAAGAAAATATCAATCCGAAAACTGGACTTTGTTTGAGGAATATTTACAGATTGGAGTCATCCTTCTTTTAGCAGGGTTATCAAGTTTCTTTATGCGTGACCTGATCTACAACAATACAAACAACTGGTCGTGGCATTATCTATGGGAAGAAATCAGAAACTGTTTTGTTGCGGGTATTTTTTTCTATTTCTTCCTAAGATTATCCAGCTTCTATTTTGAATCGAAAAAAGGCTCACCGTTTGTGTTGCAATTTATTCAGCTAAATATTAAATCAAAAACAACAGATGCTGCGTCAAAACTGTATGTGAACACTCAGGTTAAACAAGATAACTTTAGCCTGGATATAGACCAATTGCTATTTGTGAAAGCAGATGGCAATTATATTGAATTGACGAAAACAAACGGCAATCAAATTACTACAGAAGTAAAGCGGATTTCTTTAACTCAATTTGAAGCTCAAATAACAGATTATCCGAACTTTTTCAGGTGTCACAGAACCTATTTAGTAAACATGTTTAAGGTTGAAAAAGTATCCGGAAACTCACAGGGTTACCTATTGTCTTTTCATGAAACTACTATAAAGGTTCCTGTTTCCAGAAAACAGATCGAAAGTTTCAATAACTATTATCAGCAGCTTCGCAACAAATATATCGCTTAAGCTTGTTGTTCATCACAAAAGCTAGTTACTTGTAACATACCCACATGTAACTGTTTCTTCTTGTTGTACGTTTGTCATCAATAACATTAAGCCAATTTATTATGTCAACTGTACCTGTCACCTTGAATCAGGATTCTGGTTCATCATACAAATTATTATACATTGAGAATATTAAAGTTCTATTAACAATATTAGTTGTGCTTCATCACACTTTTATTGCTTATAGTTCTTCTGATGGCTGGTATTATAATGAACAAACTACTGTTATAGGAGCACGTATTCCTATGATAATGTTCGTAAGCTTAAATCAGTCCTTTTTTATGGGTTATTTCTTCATGTTGGCAGCCTATTTTACCTACTCTTCTTATTCTAAAAAAGGGACAGCAAAATTTATTAAAGACCGTCTGGTCAGGTTAGGAATCCCTATATTATTCTATTCCTTTATTCTTTCACCATTCGTCAGCTATCTTGTCTACTATTTTGCAAACGAGCATCATATTAACTATTTTGAATATCTGAGCGGATATGATCACTGGATCGAATTAGGCGTTACATGGTTTGTGGCAGCATTACTCCTTTTTACCCTAATTTATGTGGCGACAAAAAAAGCATTTATAATTAGTTTCAAAAAAAACCTGGCAGCGCCAAACTCACGTAGCATATTATTGTTTGCTGCAACATTAGGAATAATTAGTTTTTTGGTCAGAATCATATTTCCTGTTGGATGGGTTCTTGAACCAATCGGATTTCAATTAGGGCACTTTTCGCAATATATTGCATTATTTATTATTGGATTGTTAGCGGCCAAAAACAACTGGCTTGATGGACTTTCTGATAAAACAGGCAAACAACTCAAAACATCTGCCTGGCTATGTTTATTGTTTTATCCAGTGTTTTTTATTATTAAATTTAAACTAGATACACCTTCTCCCTGGTTTTCCGGGGGTCTTCATTGGCAGGCATTATTATACGCTGTGTGGGAACAATGGATTGGTGTTTCTATCCTAACTGCATTATTAATTAAAGGGAAAAGGAGTTGGAACACTTCTTCTGCAATGCTCGCTAAACTATCACGGAGTAGTTTTGCTGTGTATATTTTTCATCCGCTAGTAGTAGTTGGTTTTACGCTGGCGGCAAGAAATTGGGCCATTGAACCTGCAATAAAACTGCTGGTTGTAGCACCATTAGTAGTTTTAGGCAGCTTTGTACTTGGATCATTTATTTTACTGATTCCAGGGGTTAAGAAAATCATTTAATGGTTATCAGGAAAATATTTCTGTTGCCATTCCTTTTCATCCTCAATATCTTTTACTGCCTTAAGTGCATATGATGCAGCATATTTAGCATGAGCAGGCACATGAGCGGTAGCGGCTGCATGCCCAGCAGATCTGGCAGCAGCGATAGCCTGGATATCAATCACCTCTCGCGCTGCCGCATGTGCAGCAAAAGCGAATTTTCTTGCTTCAGTCATTTTGAGTTCTCCGCGAATCCATGAACGGGCAGCAGCGACTGCCTCACGTGGTCTTTTGTCAAAAGGACTGGCCTCTTCAAAAACAAATAGCACACGTTCAGCACAAGCAGCGGCCCAAGCGGTCAAAGCCTGATGTTTATTCATTATTCCCTGTTTTTTATAGATTTAAAGTTTCAAAGACCTCACCTCGTGTTAGCTTACCATCTATTTTTGCTATTGCCTCTACTCTAGCCTTAAGACAAAGCGCATTGTCTGACAGCCGGTAGATATCTTCAAAAAACACCATTTTTACCCCTTGTCTTTCAATCCACAGCTTCACAGAAAAAACATCTCCTGAAGTCAATGAATTCTTAAAATCCATTTCTATTCTGGACACCATTAGCAAAATGCCTTGTTCTGTAAGCTCCTTAAACGAAATTGCCTTCGAATGAAGATACTCATGCCTTGCATGCTCCAAATAATTCTGGTAAACTGCGTTATTTACTACGCCTTGTATATCACATTCATAGTCCCTTACTTTCAGTTGAATTTCAAAAATATAGTCTTTCATATCTCTATTAAATTACCTTTTTTGTTTGCTTAGCAGCAAATCGATGGTTTGAGCAATGCGCCGTACCCGTACTTCGTCCTGGTTTGCCTCCCCAATCCAATCCAGAAAAGCTTTGCGTTCAGTTTCAGTGTAGCTCTGGTAAGTTTGATAAGCTTCAGGTTCATCCTGTAAGCATACTAAAAGATCTTCAGGCATTGCCATAGGTATATCTTCAGCATCTGCGTATAATAGCACGGATACTTTATCACCTTCTTTTTTTCCTGTCTTTTTCCTGATCTCTGCTTTTATTGGAAGGAACAGTCCGCCATCTCTGATGGGCATCAATCCATAATTGATCAATTCATAATCATCAATAGTGCCACTCACCTTCACAGTTCCGAATTTACCTCTATAATCTGAGCTAACTCCAGGCAGCCTCAAATAAGTCCAGCCACCTTTGCCCGGTATTTTCTCCAGTAGAAATGTTCCTTCAATGAGCGGTGCTTTTGACATTTTATAAAAAAAATCTAATGATCATGGTTTTGATTTGTTGTAAAAATAACTAAACTTGATTTAGAATTTTACCTTTATTTTAAAACTGATGCGCATAGAAAAATCTGTCCTGATCAACACTACTCCTGATAAAGTATGGAAGGTATTTACCAATCCATTAATTACCCGAAAGCTGGGCGGGATATATAAAACTGACTGGAATCCGGGCTCTTTTTTTGGATGGCAAAATCTTTCCGGAACCCAGATCACTTACGGCAGGCTGCTAGACTACAGGCCAGGTGAATATCTTAAACATGAATTATTTACGGGTAAGGATATGCAGGAACTGTCCTCTGTGATCAGCTATACCACTATGTTTAAACATGACCATACTATACTCCATGCTACCGAGGAATTATTAGAGGAATTGACAGATGCGGAGTTTGGTGATGCAGTTAGTGGCTGGGAGGCTGCTCTGCAGGAACTTAAAAAAGTGGCAGAGTCTCCCAGCGATCTAAAGATTAAATAGAAACTTCAGTACTGCCATCCTTCCTCTTAGATTATAATGGTTATACCCAAACTGATTAGCTGATAAACTAAAGGTATCATATGCCTTAATATTTGCAAGATTTGTGATATCCAATTCAATATCTGTCCGCCATTTTAGAATCCTATGCCGAATGTTAGCATCGGCAAAGAAGTAGCGAATATCCTCCGTTTGCTGCTGACTGGTATACTGATGTCTGCCGCTGAAGCGCAAAAATGTATTTTTAACAGGAGAATAACCCAAGCTAAATGTTTGATCAGATTGACGTATCCGCTGGCTATATTGATTACCCTCAGAAGTACTGTTTAAGGGGTTGCTTGTAATCCACGACCCTGAACCTTCATATTTCAAGCTGATCTGATCCCATAAGCGAGCCTCTATACTTGGCTGAATGGTAAAGGAAATATTCTTGTAAGGTAACAAGGTTTCATTAAGAAACTGATTAAAACGTGTGGTACCCCATGATGCTTTAACGCCTGTTGTTGCCCCTAGTGCAAAGACATATTTACTAAACCCCGCACTTGCACTAAATGCGCTTACATCGTTTGTATAAGGTAGCAATACTGTACTTGATATATTATTGGTTATCTCTCTTGAGGCAATGGTGTTTGAGGTAGCTTTGGTATAAGAGATACCTGCATTAATATAAAGCATACTAATAGTTCGCTGAAAATTGTAGTTCATACCAAAATTATGCGCGTGCTGCTCTTGTAAAATAGCATTGTTGGCTTCCAAACTGCGATAGTTTGTTAAAATGGTTCCATGATAAATTCCATTTATATTACCTGTCTGGTTAGTGTAAGCATAATTTGCTGACAAATAATCTTCAGCCTGAATATAATATTTTGTTCTGAAGCTGGGATTAAACAAAAAGCGGTTCTTTTTTTCACTAAGGCCGAAGGCCGAATCCCGATAGGCAATGTACTGCAGAGAAAGTGGCAATGATAATATGGTTTCCCATTTCCCCTTTTTCAATTCATAATTGCTATTCAGATATGTTTGATGACGAGTCCATTCTACATGATTGTCCGGATTTCCAATATATGGCGTTTTCTGCCCATCTATTTGATTAAATCTGAGTTCAGAGTTAAGTTCCTGCCATTCATTTTGGACAGCAAACTGATAATTTTGCTTAATTAATCCTTTTGAAAACCGAACACCTATCGATGCATTACTGAACCATGTAGGTGTCTCTACATATTGATTGATTCCTTTGTAAGCCAATCCGCCATTGAAAACATCGGCATTAATTCCAGGGTTTATATTTAATGTTTGTGGATTGTTAAAGTAATTCAAATACCAGTTCAAACTAATTACATTGTTTTTACTAATGGCTGGTATATACTGCAAGCGGTTAGAAAAATCGGCAACCTGGCTTTTAAAATATTGCCCCATGTTCAAATTATTATTTAACAGGGCTCCCCTTCCCATCTGTTTATTGTATCCAAGCTTTAGTGAATTATTGAAATAATACTTATCCTTATTCGCTTCAAGTCGCACGGAAAGATCAGCAATAAAGGGGCTTTTTTCAATATACTGTTGTTCTGTATAGTTAATCGTATCTTGACCTATATAGGTTTCATTGACACTTAAATAGTCCATTTTATTTTTGTCGACTAGTAAGCTCGCATTTGTTTTCAATTGCCAGCCATTCCAGATATTAAATAGATTATTAGCATTTAAAGACCCTGAATTGTTGAAATAATAGCGATTTGTAGGAAGTTCCGGCACCCCGACTGTTCCGGTGGACAGCAGAGGTGATGGACGGGAGTTCCCCAGATTTGATCGCATACCCGGCTGATTAAATGCGGTAAGTTCAGGAGCCAGATCAGTTCCGGTGTTATTTCCCTTAAGCACATTTAGCATCTTGTATTTCTTGTTAAATAAAATCGAGTTGATTTCCTCGTCGTATTGCCCAGGTAATCCGGCTCCTACCTTTATTTGTCCGGCCAGCTTTAGTCTGGCAGTATCTTTAATTTTAAGATTAAGGGCAACATCCTCGCTCAGCGCCTTACCCTTAAGCACTTTGTTAGGTTGGTGGTTTTGCATTACCTCTACATCCTGAACCATTCCATTCGGAATGGTTTTGGTACCCACTCCATAACGATCATCCAGAAGGTCATCTCCATCAACATATAAGTTAGATATGTCCTTACCATTAAACTTTATCTGGCCGCTTTCGTTTACCTCCATACCGGGCATTCGCTTTATCACGTCACCAATAGTACGGTCTTCTCCTTTGGCAAAAGATCCAACATCATAACTCAATGTATCTCCACTGGAACGGGTTCTGGGCCTGCTTTTTATTTCAATCTCTGATAGGTCTATTACTTGTTCCTCCATCAATATTTCATAGCTTACTTTTCCCTGTGCTATTGGCGTGACGGACTTTTTATAACCAAGATAATTGACTTCAATAAACAACTCCGTTATTTTAACTGTATCAGGTAGCAGCAGTGAAAAGTTCCCTTCAACATCGCTAGCTTTAAAGGTTAAAATACTTTGATTCTGCGACTTAACTGTCACCGTTGCATAAGCCACAGGTTTGCCTGTATTTGTTTTTAATATACCTTTTATTTGGCGCTGCTGTGAATATGCGGAAAAGGTCAGGCAACACAACAAAACACTAATTAGCAATCTGATACTATTCATTATTTATTGGATAATTCTAATGGATTATTAAATACAGGCTTTCCATTCATTTTATTTGACATGCTCATTTTAGCATCCATCTCTTCTTTGGTCATCTCCTTGCCTGTTTCATCTTTAAAAACCATTTTTGTTTGCACATTTGCACCAGCCGGAATTGGCATATTCCTTAACATATTACCACCTGGATTCTTCTCAAAAACTTTTTTTGCTCTCGCAAGATCAGCTGAAGTTGTTTCAGTTATCCCTTTCTGAAGTTCAATATTTACCAATCCTTCTTCTTTTTTATCAAATCCGGCGTAATTAAATACCACTTCTTTCTTATCATCTTCTGCTTGCAGAATTAACCCGGGCAAACCATTCAATTTCCAGGGACCATATGGAAATGGAAGTTCTGCCGTAAACCATGCAGTATAATTTCGTCCCCGAAATGCGGCTATCGCTTTTTGACATTTATAACCTCCAATTGCTTTTGTTTCATTGCTGATCTGCCAATCAATTGAGGGATATTGCTGAGGTATACTATATGCAGTAAGTCCAACCTTATCTATCAGCAGCATTTTCTTGTCCTGATGAAAATTATAAATCTCTTCGTTTGTAAGATTTGGTGAACTAAAAGCAAGCATCTGATGCCCTCCTTCATTTCCACTGCTAAACTCCTTCATTTGTTTTAAAGCTTCTTCGGTTTTAGTAGCCAGACTCTGGCTTTTATATAAGCTTGAGTTTTTGGCGATATAAAGAACCATTTCTTCTTTTTTGGGTTTATCCCGATGATTAGTGTCTGTTACATGAGCAAAGTCATATCTGATTTCGGCCAGAACAGGATCTTTGACTTGGGCAAAGGCACTCTAATTTGTAAAGATTATTGGCGTAATCAGCGCAAATGCAATTAACATTTCTTTTGTTTTCATTGTCTTCTTTTTTAAGGTCTGTATATCAAAACTATGGCGAGACAACAGCTTTAGCAGGAAAATGAGTGTTAAATAACGTTAACTAAAGACGGTAGTGTTAAATAGTGTTAACCAGTGTTAATGAGTGTTATCAGATCGCTTATAAAAGCATGATTATCATATCTTTGCTACTACCTTATAGATTTCGAAATGTTATCAAAAAGAATTCGGTTTATTGTACTCATTGTTGCCTGCTCGCTTGCCGGAATCTTTCTATTCCAATGTTACTGGTTATACAACTCCTACCTTCTTTCGACAAAGCAATTTGAAAATGATGTTCAGGAGGTATTACAAAAACTGCAGACCGCACATGTAGTATCAGAATTAAAAGCAGAGGGAAACATTACAGGATCAAATACCGAATCAAGCAAAGCAAAAATTTCTATGCTTACCAGGGTCCTTCAAAACATGCCCGATCAATTTCCAACTGATAGCGCTACTTCCAGGTCTCGTTCAATCTTTTATTCTTTTGTAGATACACTACCAGAAAAACCAGATGGTGGCCTAAGAAATAAAATTCAATTTAAAGGAAAGAAGCTAACCATAAGTACCGGCTACAATTATAAGAAAAATGAATTTGCAGCTCTGGAGCAGCATTTAAGAACTGAATTAGATGCCCTTTTAAAGAATCAGGGAATCTACTCGACCTTTGCCTTTAAATTATCAAACGCCAGTGCTAAAGGCGATAATTTTATTAGCGACAGCACTTTATTTGCAAACAGCACTAAAAAGAAATTTCAAGTATTTATAGGCTTATCAAAACCGTATTTGTTGCAAATTACCGTGAGCAACCATTTTCAGTATGTGTTTAAACAAATGCAATGGGTTTTGTTGGCTTCTGTATTGATGATTGGCATAACTATATTGGCGTTTGTATATATGCTACGCACCATTTTTCAGCAGAAGAAACTATCGGAAATAAAAACTGATTTCATCAACAACATGACTCATGAATTTAAAACTCCGATATCAACGGTATCGCTTGCGGTAGAAGCAATGAAAAGTTTTGATGTGATGAAAAAGCCCGAACAAGCGAAAGAGTATCTGGACATATGCGAACACGAACTTAAGCGAATTTCGGTTATGATAGAAAAAGTGTTGAGGATGGCAGCATTTGAACGAAGTGAGATTAAACTTTCCCTGCAAAAAAAGAACATAGGTAAACTCATAAATGATGTAGCAACCAATATGCGGCCCCAGCTTGAGCAAAGAAATGCAAGCTTATCGATTAAACCCACTACAGGAAAAACTGAGGCTATGATAGACGCTGATCATTTTTCAAACGTAATCTATAACCTGATCGACAATAGTCTAAAATATACGGATGAACCTCCTGAGATCGAGATCACATATGGAATAAATGCTGGCGAAAACCTACTGGAGATAGTTATCGGCGATAATGGTATCGGCATACCTGAGGCTTATCATGATAAGGTATTTGATAGCTTTTTCCGCGTTCCTACAGGCAATCTCCATAAAGTAAAGGGATTTGGTCTTGGATTAAATTACGTTGCTGGTATTGTAAAAAAACATAATGGCACCATTGAATTAAAAAGTAGTATAGGCAAAGGAACTTTTTTCATCATTACAGTACCTGTATAACAATGAAACATCAAAATGGTTAAATTGAAGATATTATTAGCAGAAGATGAACCCTTTTTAGGAAAGATCATAAAAGAAAGTTTCGAAACAAGAGATTTTGAGGTATCATGGGTTCAAAACGGAATTAAGGCCTATTCAGTATTTAGAAGTTTTCAGCCTGACATCTGCATTCTGGATGTGATGATGCCCGAAAAAGATGGTTTTTCAGTAACGGAAGATATCCGAAAGGTTGATACCGCTGTGCCAATTCTTTTTCTTACGGCGAGGTCATTAACCGAGGATGTAATCAAAGGATTTGAAATGGGGTGCAATGATTATTTGAAAAAGCCTTTTAGCATGGAAGAACTTATAGTAAGGGTTAAGTCGCTATTAGGTCGTTCAGAGAGACACAAAACAAACCTGTCAATTGAAAACTTTAGTATTGGCAATTATGAATTTAACAACACCATACAGGAATTAACATTAGGTAACGAAAGTGTAAAGCTGTCTTTTCGCGAAGCATCCTTATTAAAGATGCTGATTGAGAATAAGAATCAGGTGCTAGCCAGAAAATTAGCTTTAGACTATCTTTGGGGAGAGGACAATTTTTTTGCTGCCAGAAGTATGGATGTATTTATTACCAAATTACGTAAACATTTAAAGCACGATACAAATATTGAAATTGTAAATATTCGTGGAGTGGGTTATAAATTAATCATCAACGATTAATGGGAGAAGTTTGCACTTGCAGCCACGGCTTTCTTTTCGGGGAGTAATACTAAAAACAAACCTACTAAAACAAGCAAGAACATATTAACGGACATGGCGGTCTGGTAAGCTTTTAAATAAGTAATAGTTGAAGGATTTTCGCCAGCCAGAGAAAAGAACAGGCCGCCTATAATTCCAATACCAAGAGCAATGGCAGTTTGCTGAAACGTAGCGTAAGTGCCAGAAGCCGCGCCGGCAAACTTTGTTGGTATGCTTTTTAATGCCATTGTCATCAATGATGGAAGCACCGAACCACAACCAAATCCATATATAAACAGAACAGGATAAGCAATAAACCTGTTAATGTCGACTGAATTGAATACAACGATATGCAATGCACTGGCAATAATCATGATCAGTATTCCACCCTGTAACACTTTTTTTCCATATTTAGGTACTAAACGAATTGAAATCAGGGATGCAACCACAAAACCAAGTCCCTGCAATACAAAGAACAAACCTGCCTCTGTAGAACTAATTCCAAATCCTATTTGTAACAGGATCACATTGAGCAGAAAATAAGAATCCTGTACCATAAAATAAAACAATACAGCCCAAAGTGCTATGTTAAAATCTTTGAAGGCGAACAGTTTCATGTCGATGAGGGGGTATCCTCCTCGGTTGAGTTTTTGTTTCTGATCATAGACAAACCAAAGTAGCAACGGCACAGATCCTCCGACACAAATCAGGCTCCAAAGTGGCCACCCTAACTCCCTGCCGCGGATCAAGGGATAAATTAAAGCCATTAAAGTTAATGTAAGAAGTAGCACACCTGAGTAATCGAATTTCTCTTTGGCCTGACTGCTCTGGCTGGGCAGGAATTTTACTGCAAGGAAAACTGAAGCTAGCCCCAAGGGAACATTGATTAGGAAAATAAGGCGCCAGCCTGCCACAATGAAATGCAGATCGGGCAATAGACCACCTAAAAATTGTCCGATAACAGACGCTGAGCCGGCAATACTTCCATAAATACTAATAGCTTTTATACGTTCCACAGGATTTGGAAAAAGCACCTGGATATAGGAAATACCTTGGGGAATCATAAAACCTGCACTGATGCCCTGTAGCAAACGGGCTAGATTTAACTGAAAAGCAGTTTGAGAAATGCCACAAAAGGCAGAGGCAACGGTAAAAGCAATCATTCCAATCAGAAAAACCCTTTTCTTCCCGAACTGGTCACCAGCCCTCCCTCCGGTAATCAGAAAGGCTGCATAACCAAGCAGGTATAAAGCAATAACGAGTTGGATATCACCATCAGAACCATTAATGCCTTTACGTATTGAGGGTAAGGCTACGTTAACAATAAAAATATCAATAACTGCTAAAAAAATAGAAGATGAGATAATTGTCAATAGAAACCATTTTGAAATTTGTCTGCTCATTTTTGGTTAAATTAGCCAGCAAAATTGAAGTCTTTGAGACAGGTGCACAAGTAGTTTTAAAAAAGATACCAGGTATGAAAAAAGATACGAATATTGATTTACAGCCATTTGTAAAAGAGGAAACCGGAGAATATAACTGCCCGATGACAAAAGTGCTTCGTATTATTGGTGGCAAATGGAAGCTGCTGATCCTGAATGCTATTTTATTGGAATGTCCGAAGCGTTTTGGGGCACTTAAAAAGAAGATGCCTGATATTACCCAGGCTACGCTTACTACACAATTGCGCGAGCTGGAACGTGATGGTATTATTTTACGAACGGTTTATGCAGAATCGCCACCAAGAGTAGAATATAAGTTAACTGAATTGGGCTTAACCCTGGTTCCGATTATTGAATTGTTAAACCAATGGGGCAATACCCATTGCATCCACAATAAAGAGGGTGTCCTCTAAAAGGTAAGGTCATCCTCTCGAGGTAAAGAGAGGATGACCAGGTGAGGCTACAAACGTCCCCTAGCTTCATTTCCTGCAGCGTCCACGTTTTCCTTACTGTCTTGCTTTTTCCCACTCGAGAAATTATAGGTGAAGAAAACGCCAATATACCTCACAAAATCAAGTCTGTTTCTTAAAACGTTTCTGGTAAATTCCGCAGTATTGATTTCATATCGAGGTTTATATAAATGAAAAGGGTCCTGCAATTCAAAACTCGAAGTTAGTCGATCATTAAGAAAGCTCTTTTTTATGTTTATGTCCAGTTTGCCAACTCTTTGTTGGTCATAAATACCATAGAAATCACTGGTTTTATAAAATCCTGAAACCTCAACAAAGTACTTTCTCGGCAAATTAAATTTACTGGCAGTCCTAACGTATTGTATAAATTTAGACCTGTTTAAGGTCTCAGTGCCATGAATATCTATCGTCCGGTACCTCAGCGTGGCACTCGTATTAATTTCCCACCAATTGGTTAACTTTATTGGAATGTACAAAGAGGTGAAAACATTATTATTGTCAGTGATATTTTCGTCCCTTGAAATGATGACATCCCCAATATTAGTGAGATTCTCAGTAATGGCATTATTGGTATTTTGATACCCAACAGTTAAACTGTATTTCCTGTTTAACAAATATTCCAATTGCAAATTATTGCTGAAGTAAGATCGCAAGTTAGGATTTCCTTCCTGGATGCTATTGAGACTTACATAGGTAACAAAAGGATTCAATTGTCTGAATCCAGGGCGATCTATCGTTCTGTTATATGAGAGTGTAAGTGAATGATTTTCTCCAAATTTCCTATTTAAAAAAGCGGATGGAAAAAAGTTCCACTGGTTACGTCCGATAGTTTGTTCTGTAGTAACTGATTTACCATGGTAATTAGTTTGTTCAGTCCTTATTCCGACTTTGAAATCCCATTGTTTAAAAGACTTGGCAACCGTGCCGTAGAAGGCCAGAATATATTCACTATACAAAAACCTGTTGGACTTTAAGGGATCTAATGGAGGCTGCTCATTCAGGCCATTTCGAAAATCCATTGAATAATCCGTATTGGATGCAGTAAATTTACTTCCGGTATTAAATACAAGTGATTTAAAAAGATGTTTTTCTAAATCTATATTGGCTACATGCACCATAGATTTGCCGATCGTCTTGGTGAATAAGCTATCACGAGGATGGGATTCTGCCCCATTTCCGTTTAAAAATTCAGTTTCTAAAGCGGAAGGGTCTCTCAAGCCATAGGATATATAGCTATACCCAATATCCAGTTTACTACCAATTGTATCAAGTTTATTCCGGTAAAATGCGTTAGCCATTTGGTTAACATAACGAAATGTAGTGCTTTTTTTTGTGTGCAAAGAAGAGTCGACAGTACTTGCCTTTATATTGGCCAGATAATCAATATCTGTTTTATATATGCTACTGACACTGCCAGGATTGGTAAACATATTGTAACTGACGCCAAGGGTTTGTTGAGAATTCAGTTTATAATCCACACTGGCATTATAGCCTATGCTGTGATAACGTTCGTCGTACTTTTCGGTTTGCTTGCTAATAATGCCTGTTGATTTGAACTGCTGACTAATGTTATCTTCATAAAAAGCCGGTGTCCAGAAATAATTAAAACTTCCCTGAAAATTAAATTTACCTGCACGGTAATTCAAAAATGTTGTGGCTTTTGTGTTGTCGTATTTATTATACCAGTACCCGCTGCTTACATTACCGCTAAGCCCGTATTTGTACTCAGATTTTAAAACAATATTTATAATTACTCCGCCATTTTGCGCATCATTTTCGGCCCCAGGAACTGCTTTCAACTCATAAGATTTGATGGATTCAGAAGGAATAGACCGCAGATAAGATAACAACTGATCTCCCGACAGCAAGACTTTCCTGTTGTCAATATATACAGTCACACCTTGAGAGCCCCTGAACACAATTTCTTTTCCACTCACATAAACACCAGGTATTACGTTAAATAATTTTAGGGCATCTTCACCTTTTTCATAGATACTACCCTCTATATTTAGGATCAATTTATCGAGAGAGCGACTGATTAGCTGCCTTGTAGTAGTAATAGTAACATCTTTTAATTGTATAGCTGATTTATTAAGAACAATATCAGGCACTTCAAGTACCTCTGCATTCCCTACGATAACTTTCTGTATTAAGCTGTCTGTTTCCACTGACGATACCTTAAGCAAGTAGTCGCCCTGCTCATAAACCTTTAGGCTAAATCGGCCACCGGTGTCTGCTAGTGCCGTAGAAACAATACTTTGATTAGTAACCTTCATAATTTGGATAGTAGCCAATTCAACTGGTTTGTGGTCAGAACCTATTACCCTCCCCCTTACAGTATACCCGGTTTCTTGTCTGCGCCTTTCCAGTAGAATATTATTGTTGACCTGTCGGAAAGAAAAATCCGTGTTTTTTAACAGTTCATATAATGTGTTTTCTACCGTTCTTGTACTAAATGCGATATTGAGGTCTGTAATTTCCTTTATTTCCGATTTCCTATAATAGAATCGGAAATTCGTTTGTGCCTCAATTTTTTTTAAACCAGCTAGTAAACTTTCATCTTCCAGTTTAATCGTCACTTTGCAATCGCTCATTTTCTGACCGTTTACCGGTACAGCCATGAGGAACTGCAATGAAATTAAGAAGAAAAGAGATATGACAATACTTACACGCATCAACCAGATTATAAATTGTTTATTTAATGTTATTATACCAATGAGATAAGCACATGCCACCCCCATATTCCACATTGTTGCAGAATTTTTCATAATTTTAAAATGTTTTAAGTGATTCCAATTATTTAAAGCCCCGGATACTCCGGGATTCCTGTAGACCGATGGCCGTCGGTTTACAGGTTATTTTGCTGACACTACTTCCTTGAGGCATATTCAGCGTATATAAAGCTTAGTCGTTATTCATCTAAATAAATTTTGCAGATAATATTAATTACAACCTTCGCCATAGATGACGATGTGTCCACTTGATTTGGTTTCCCAGGTTGCGTTATTAAAGTCAGTGATCACGTCTAAAATTTTGTTCAGTTGATCTCCTTTCAGTGTTGCGCCGCTAAATCGACATCTTTTTAATTTGTCATTATTAAAAGTAATCTTCACATGAAAATGCTGTTCAAGCTGTATTGCTGCATCTGCAAGCGTAATATCATCAAAAAGTATATTCTCATCCCTCCAGGCTATAACCGTTTGAGCATCTATTGTTTTTTCGATTGGTTTTCTGCTTATCATATCAAGGCTTACCTGCTGATTGCTGGTAAGAATGCTTAAAACCTTACCGTCGTCTGCTACACTCACTTTACCCCTGGTTACCGTAACTTCCAGCGTATGCTTGTTTTGATCTTCTTTAATATTAAAGGCAGTTCCCAGTACTGTGGTAAGTACTTTTCCTGTGTGAATGAGAAAAGGTTTCGCGGCATCATGTTTAACATCAAAATAGGCTTCACCCGAAAGATAAATCTCTCTTGTTTTTCCATTAAATTCTTTAGGATATTTTAATTCAGAACCGGCATTTAACCAAACCTGGGTACCATCAGCAAGGGTAATCTGTTTTTTTTCATGATCAGGAATGGACAGTGAGGTTAAATCTTGCGACAGCATGCGCTTTTCTAATAGTGGCCAGCTTAAGTAGAGGCCAAAAACCATAATTAACACGGCCGCCACACCTGCAATTTTGTACCATAAGTATCTTCTTGATTCTATTAGCACTACTTTAGGCTCATTTGCCTTAATAGTATCCTTAATCTCCATAAACACATCAGAAAGCCATTGATCTTTACCAGAACGATCTAATTGTTGCCACTCGGGATCAGCATTTCCATTTTCTGCCAGCCATTTTTCAATCAGGTGATCTTCTTCAATAGAAGTCTCTCTTTTTTGGTAACGGTCTAATAAAGCTTCGATATTATCGCGGTTCATTTTATCGGATTTTGACAATAGTCGTATGAACCCCCGTTTGGTACTATGAGAAAATAAAATATTTTTTTTTAGCGTATTATAGAACCGCTAATATAGATACCAAAATACTAGTGCAGAAACAGAACTAATTGTTAATGACCGGCGCAAATGCTTCAAAGCAGACGTTAGTTGATTTTTTACGGTTTGCTCAGAAAGCTGTAATTTATTTGCTATTTCAGGAATGCTTAAGTTTTCCTCTCGGCTTAAATGGTAGATCTCTTGAACTCTTGGAGATAATTTTTCCAAAGATTTACCAATAGTCTGTTTTAATTCTTTTAACGCTATTTGCTGTTCAGTTTCTGATCCTAAACTTGTCTGTAAAGTTAGCACCATTCCCATGTAATCTTCATGAGTAATGTTCTTTCTGATCTTATCAATGATGCGATAACGAACCATTGTAAATAAATAAGCCTCTAAATTCCGATCTATTTTTAGGGATTTCCTTTCCTCCCAAAATTTCACGAATAGGTCGTGAATGATGTCGCGTGAATCTTCAAGGCTATATAATTTAGAACTGGCAAACCCGGCTAACTTGTCCGCATAACGGTAATAAATTTCGGTAAAAGCGGCTTCATCATCCTTTTTTAAAAGATCGACCAGCTGAAGATCGCTCGATGAATTGTATACCGACATTTATTTTAGCGTAAATTATAATTGGCGAAGCTACAGGAAATAGTGATTCCTTGCAACCACATTTATCAATGTACCAGCTAGGAGTCAATTATGTTCTATTTTACCAAGATTGAGACGCATACGCGAAAACTTGATACAGATGCACGGTCTTAACAAACTTCAATCACTTAATTTTACAATCCAAACTAATAATACAAATCAACTATATACACAAAAATGAACAAATCCAACAAATTAAAGGTCCTGGGCTTGCTGGCTTGCTTTTTCGCAATAGGCCAAACCCAAGCTCAGGATAGGAAGGCACCTTCCTACCCGTTAATCACGCACAATCCCAATTTCAGTATCTGGTCAAATACCGATCAACTCAATGCATCTACTACAACTCACTGGACAGGCGCAGATCACTCACTACTGGGTCTGATCAATGTAGACGGTAACATCTACCGCTTTCTTGGTAAGGAAGAGACAAACTATAAAACAATACTCGGTACTTCTGACGAAACTCCTTATACAGTAAAGTATACGGAAACGGCACCGCAAGGCGACTGGAAGTCGGCTGCATACGCTGCTGCTGATTGGAAAACCGGTTCGGCTCCTATTGGAGATGACACCAAACAAGTAAAAACACTTTGGAAATCTAATGACATCTGGGTAAGGAGGTCGTTTAATATTGCCAATCCTGCCAGCATCAATGAGCTGTTGTTAAAAATGAACCATGATGACAACATTGAAGTATATCTGAACGGTAAAAAGGTTTATCAAAAAGAAGGATGGACCAATACGTTCCAATATTTCCCACTAGATAAAAGCGACCTAAAGGCCGGCCAGAATGTGATCGCCATCCACCTGGCCAACTCGGCCGGAGGCAGATATCTGGACTTTGGTTTGGCTGATAAACTGAAGGACAATGCGGCCAAGATTCAACTGGCGAAACAGAAAAACGTAGAGGTTACTGCTACGCAAACGATCTATGATTTTACTTGTGGCAAAGTTGATCTTAAAGTTACCTTTACTTCGCCCCTGCTTATGAATGATTTGGGATTACTGGCACGCCCGGTTTCTTACATCACATACAATGTACAGGCCAACGACAAAAAAACTCACGCGGTAAAGGTTTTGCTAAGTGCTTCTTCAAACATAGCGGTATATAGACCTTCACAGGAAGTAACTGCTAAAAAATACTCAACAGCTAAATTATCAATCCTAAAAGCGGGTACGGTAGAACAACCAGTTCTGCAAAAGGGTGCTGATGATATGCGCATCGATTGGGGTTATTTCTACGTGGCTGCTCCTAAGTCCAGCAATGCGGTACAGTTTATCACCAACAGTAGTTCTGCAGCTGATGCATTCAGAAACGGGTCCTCAGCTTCTACTGCCTCCGGTGGCAAATCTCTTGCCCTAAACACTGTCGTTCCTTTTGGAACTGTTGGCCAAACAGAGGTAGAGCGCTTTGTTGAGCTGGGTTACGACGAGGTTTATGCAATTCAGTATTTCAAGAGAAACCTGAGACCTTGGTGGAACACTTCTGGAAAGGAAACTATGGAAGGTCAACTGACCGATGCAGCTAATCAGTACAAAGAGGTAATGCAAAAATGTAAGACTTTTAACAAAGAAGTATATGCTGATGCACTTAAATCTGGTGGTAAGGAATATGCACACTTGTGCATTCTTGGCTATCGCCAGAGTATTGCAGCACATACCTTGGTAAAAAGTCCTGAGGGAGAAATCTTATGGTTATCTAAAGAAAATAATAGTGGTGGATTCATCAATACTGTTGATGTAACGTACCCTTCTGCCCCGCTCTACCTGATTTACAATCCTGCTTTGCTGCAAGGTATGTTAAACGGTATATTTTATTTCAGCGAAAGTGGAAAATATCCCCACCCATGGGCCGCACACGATTTGGGTACATACCCATTGGCTAACGGCCAGACTTATGGAGAACCGATGCCAGTTGAAGAATCGGGCAATATGATTATCCTTACAGCAGCGATTGCGAAGGCACAGGGCAATGCAAATTATGCAAAAAAGCATTGGAAAACCCTGACCACTTGGGCAGATTACCTGACCAAAGAAGGATTGGATCCCAAAACACAGTTGTGCACTGATGATTTTGCAGGCCACCTGGCAAGAAATGCAAACTTATCAGTAAAAGCAATTGTAGGTATTGCCAGCTATGCACAAATGGCTGAAACACTAGGCTATACAGAAACGGCTACCAAATACAGAGCCATTGCCGAAAGCATGGTTCCTAAATGGATAGAAATGGCTGATGCAGGCGATCATTATGCGCTGACTTTTGACAACAAAAATACCTGGAGCCAGAAGTATAACCTGGTTTGGGATAAAGTTTTGGATCTGAACTTATTTCCTCAGAAGGTTTATGATACCGAAATCAAGTATTACCTGACAAAGCAAAACAAATTCGGTTTACCTTTGGACAGCAGAAAGGCATATACTAAAAATGACTGGATCTTATGGACGGCGACTTTTGCTCCAACCGAAAAGGAATTTGAAGCGCTGGTAAAACCTGTTTACAGACATGCCATCGAAACGGAATCACGCGTTCCTTTGAACGATTTTTATGATTCCAATACCGGTATCCGCGACAACTTTAAAGCAAGAAGTGTAGTTGGTGGATTCTATATGAAACTTTTTTCAGACAAACTGAAAGGAAAATAAATCGGCTTTTGTTGAAATCCTGTGTCATTACTGGCACAGGATTTTCTATGATTTTTACTTATTAAAATCCGGATACGGAATCCCTTTGCCTGTTTCACAAAGCAATTTCAAGCTCCTTAAAAAGAGCGCCCAGTCAAAACTGCAGCCTGCAAATTCTGATGTATATGCTGCCCATCCATCATGATGAAAAGATAGCGTAGATCCTTTGCGATGTGGCTCCAATTCAAAAGTAATCGTAGTGCCTACCCACTCTTCATATGCTTTAAGGCAAAGCCATTTTACGCTACTGTATGGTTTAAGTTCAGTAATCTCCATTTCTTTAGTGTAGCTCGGTCCAAAAGCAAACCTGGCAACACTCCCTATTTCAGGTTTTGCAACGGTATCGGGAGTCCACCAGCCCGCTAAGCCTTTTTGGGTGGTTAGGGCACCATAAACCTTTTCTACCGGTGCTTCAATAAGCAGTTTGTGATAAATACTTTTTGTTTGCTCTCTTGAAAGCTCATTCTCTGGCAACTGCGTTTTAAGAGTCCCTTGTTCTACATCCTTAGGTGTTGCATCACCTTTACCTGTTAAAATAAGATTTTTCAAACTATCTTGTATATAATGTGTCCATGCATCGTGGCAGACATTAAAACACTCATAATCTGGCACCAACCCCTGGTGTGTAAATTTCAATTGCGTTTTACCATCTTTTTCAGAGATCTCAAAGACTACATTAGTATCTTTCCACTCAGACTCATCTTTAGTAAATTTGAAATAGTTATCAAGCACATGCCAAGCCACTTTTTTGTTTGGCACAAGCTCAGTAATCCGCATTTTGGCGCGATGGACATCCTGGTAATGATATAAAAACTCACTATTATGTTTGTCTGTGTCTCCGTCAATATTTTCAGACCACCAGCCACGTACATTATTAATAGCACTAAAAACATCCGATGCTGTGGCATCAACTAAAATCGTTGTTGTGAAATCTTCATTTTTCATAGTCGTAAGAATTATTATTTAAAAAATATATTCCTGCATCCATTTGCCAGATGCTTTCTAATTCAAAATTACAGACAAACATAGATCGATAAGAGGTGTATAATAGACTTTCTTAGGGGTTGATTTAGACAATGTTGTTAATAGTTTTTGAAGTTACCGATTAAATCAATCGACTTAAACACTATTTAACACCTGAGGTTCAATGGATTCGAAAAGTAAACCATCATAATTACCTAACTTTAGATATGCGTTTAACAGCTCTTCTTTTAGTTTTACAATTCTTTCTGGTCCTACAGGTTTCATCTCAAGTTGTTACTGGTACAGTGGTTGACAGAGATTCACGCCTAAAGTTAGAAAACGTAGAGGTAACGAATGGTACTTCCAAAGAAAAGGCAATCACTAATGCCAAAGGCGAGTTTAATATTAGGGCTATTCCTAATCAAATATTAATTTTTAATCAGCCTGGTTACTTCTGCGACACCCTGTTTTTGATAAATGCAAAGCCTATACACAAGTATATGACACTAAACAATAGATTTCTCAATACTGTAGAAATCAAAGCTGAGGCATTTAATCCTGAAATACAATATGCAGATGTATATCGAAAAGCACAGGCAATTAAACTGGCAAAGAACCAACCATTCATTTTCTCTCCTTCCAGGTATTTTAGTCGGGAGGGAAAGTTTGCCAGACGGTTTAAAAGGAAACTGGAACGTGAGAAAACCGAGCGCAAGATCGATCAGCGATTTAATGAAAAGGTAGTTAAAACATACACTCCGCTCACTGGAGCTGAACTGGATTATTTTATGGTATTGTACAGGCCAACAATAAAAAAACTAGACAGGATGAATGAGGAGGATATGAAGTTTTACCTAATGGCCGCATATAAAGAATTTAAGGCTTTACCACCAGAAAAAAAGGTTTCGCCTTCCTTGAAAAGTAACAAATAAGAAAATCGTATTATTATTTAAATGTAGACCTTTTATCCAAAGGCTGCCAATAAATATTTTCTTTAAGTTTTCCTGTATGGACTCGAACCACAATCTTCTGAACCAAAATCAGACGTGCTACCATTGCACCACAGGAAAATAAGTGGAAATAAAAGGACTCGAACCTTTAACCGGTACCGTATAAGAGTACTGCTCTAACCATTGAGCTATATTTCCATTTTATGTAGAGTAACCCGGATTCGAACCGGGAACCTCCTGCTCCCAAAGCAGGTAATCTGACCAATTGATATATTACTCTAAAAATTCTTGTTAAAACAAAAGAGTCCCCTTAGGTTATCTAAGAGGACTCTTTTGTTTTAAATATTTCATTCAATACATAGCTATCCCCTTCGATAAATCGGTTGTGGTATAAAGTTTTGTATTGATGTAGTTTTCATATTAAATGGTATAAAATTTCTTGCTAAAACAAAGAGTCCTCTCAGGCTTACCTAAGAGGACTCTTTGTTTTAAATATTTTTATTCAATACATAGCTATCCCCTCCGATAAATCGGCTGCGGTATAAAGCTTTGTATTGATGTTGTTTTCATGCTGCAATAATACACAAATTTTCAGCTATCCAAAAAATATTTTTTTTATTGATTACCATTTTTCCTCAACAACTATAAGAAAAGCACCACTTATAACAGTAATCTTGTTATAGGTGGTGCCCATCAAAATCTTATCTAGAAAGAGTGATCTAATTACAATAAATCAAACCTATCTAAATTCATTACTTTACTCCAGGCCGCTACAAAGTCTTTCACAAACTTACTTTGGGCATCGGCGCTTCCATATACTTCCGCAATAGCTCTCAATTCTGAGTTAGAGCCAAACACAAGATCTGCACGAGTTGCGGTCCACTTTATCTCACCAGTAGTACGATCACTGCCTTCATATAGTTCTCTATCTTGAGATACGGCTTTCCATGAGGTTCTCATATCCAGCAGATTTACAAAGAAATCGTTAGTAAGCTGTCCCGAACGAGAAGTGAAAATACCATGTTTTGAACCATCAAAATTTGTATTCAATGCACGCAGCCCTCCTACTAAGACTGTTAACTCAGGCGCAGAAAGAGTCAGCAAATGCGCTTTATCTATCAATAATTCTTCAGTAGATACAGGAATTTTTGATTTACGATAATTGCGGAAACCATCAGCAATTGGCTCCAGATAACCCACAGATTCCACATCGGTTTGTTCCTGCGAAGCATCTGCACGGCCAGATGCAAAAGGCACCGTAACGGTATGTCCTGCATCCTTCGCTGCTTTTTCAATACCTGCACCACCTGCCAGTACGATCAAATCTGCTAAAGAAACTTTTTTACCGTCAGACTGTACACTATTAAAATCTTTCTGAATACTTTCTAACTTATCGAGCACCTTTTGTAACTGCGATGGATTATTCACCTGCCAGTATTTTTGAGGGGCCAGGCGAATACGAGCACCATTAGCCCCACCCCTTTTGTCTGAACCACGGAAAGTGGAAGCTGATGCCCATGCTGTAGAAACCAGTTCTGATACACTCAATCCCGATTCCAATACTTTTGCCTTCAATGCGGTAATATCATTCTCGTCTATTAGCTTATGGTCAACTGCAGGAATCGGATCTTGCCAAATCAATTCTTCTGTAGGCACATCCGGCCCAAGGTACCGCGCACGTGGTCCCATATCACGGTGTGTTAATTTGAACCAAGCACGGGCAAAAGCATCTGCAAATTCATCCGGGTTTTCCAGAAAACGTCTCGATATTTTTTCGTAGGCAGGATCAAACCTCAAGGCAAGATCAGTTGTAAGCATACTAGGTGCATGTTTTTTTGAACTATCAAATGCATCCGGAATAATAGCTCCTGCATCTTTAGCTACCCACTGGTGTGCACCAGCCGGACTTTTAGTAAGTTGCCATTCAAAACCAAGCAGGTTTTCAAAGAAATTATTGCTCCATTGGGTTGGTGTTGTTGTCCAGATTACTTCAAGCCCACTTGTAATAGCATCAGCACCTTTACCTGAGCCATAACTGTTGCTCCAGCCAAGACCCTGCATATCCAGGTCAACGGCTTCAGGCTCTTTGCCTACATTAGTAGCTGGTGCAGCTCCATGAGTCTTACCAAAACTATGACCTCCTGCAATTAAAGCAACCGTTTCTTCATCGTTCATTGCCATACGACCAAAAGTATCGCGGATGTCTTTAGCTGCGGCAATAGGATCTGGATTACCATCAGGTCCTTCAGGATTTACATAAATAAGTCCCATCTGTACGGCAGCCAATGGTTTCTCCAGATTGCGCGAGTGGATTTTACCGTCTGCATTGTCGTCAGACACCACTACTCCGTGGTTCTCTTCAACACCTTCTGATCCGTGCGTATAACGCAGATCACCACCAAGCCATGTGGTCTCAGAACCCCAATACACATCCTCATCCGGTTCCCAAACGTCTGGACGCCCACCGGCAAAACCAAAAGTTTTAAAGCCCATTGATTCGAGTGCGATATTTCCGGTAAGAATCATCAAATCGGCCCATGAAATCTTATTACCGTATTTTTGTTTAATAGGCCAAAGTAGCCTGCGGGCTTTATCAAGGCTCACATTATCTGGCCAACTATTAAGCGGGGCAAAACGTTGCTGCCCTGCGCCTGCTCCACCTCGGCCATCACCCACACGATACGTACCGGCACTATGCCATGCCATGCGGATAAACAAACCACCATAATGTCCAAAGTCTGCCGGCCACCAGTCCTGGGAGTCAGTCATAAGTGCATGAAGATCTTTTTTTACGGCTTCCAGATCAAGGCTTTTAAAAGCCTCTGTATAGTTAAAATCTTCGCCCAGTGGGTTCGACAACGAGGAATGCTGACGCAGGATGCTTAACTTTAATTGGTTGGGCCACCAGTCACGGTTTCTGGTGCCGCCACCGCCAACATTGTGTTTCATGCTGCCATTATGAAATGGGCATTTACTGATATCGTTTGATTCTTTTTCCATTTTTATCAATTTATGGTATTGAACTGTTTGCAAGTCGTGTTCTGACTATTTATAAATTTATGATATTAGGACTAATAATCACAATCATTTAATTCTATAATTCAATAGGTAAAATCTATTACGGCAAGTATAAATCTATAATTCCTTAAGGACTAAGCCACTCTAAAACTGTTTAAAATCTAAGACATTCAATGTTGCTAATATTAAAACTCTTCTTATATTTAGCCATTATTTTTAATTAATCTAAATAAGTCTTACATGAAGATACTTTACGCTGCGCTCTCATTTATTTGTTTGTCTCTAGTTGCTCAGGTAGCATCAGCCCAGCTAAGCATAAATGGCAAAATAACTGACAAATCCAACAAACCCATTCCTGGAGCCACCGTCAAATTGGTAGAAAAGAATTTGATTCAGATCACTGATCAAGACGGTCTTTTCGAGTTTTCCGATCTTACGCCCAGCTCTTATAGCTTTATTGCTTCTTATATTGGTTATGAAACACAGAGCACAAAGTTTAACGTTCAAAATGGGAAAACACAATTAACCATCCAATTGGAGAATAAAGACAACGAATTGCAAGGTGTAGAGATAACCGGAAGGAAGGAACAGGCATATAAGAATACCAAATCCTTTTCCGGAACAAAAACGGAGACTCCCCTGCGGTATGTACCACAGGCAATCAGTTATGTAACCAAAGAGGTTATAGACGATCAGCAGGCTTTTAAAGCAAGTGATGTAATTAAAAACATCAGCGGTGCTACTCACTTTTCTTACTACAATAATGACATCTCTCTGAGAGGGTTCAGATCCAGCAATGCATTAATTAACGGTCTGAGAACCCCTACTAGCAGCTGGAGCCAACCCTTGCTTCCAAACGTAGAGCGTATAGAGGTAATAAAAGGCCCGGCATCTGCCTTATTCGCAAACACAGACCCGGGAGGTACAGTGAACACCGTGACGAAGAAACCGCTAGACGAGGCCAGGAAATCAATCAATTTCTCTACAGGAAGTTACAATACCAACAGGCTGATGGCAGATTTCACTGGCCCTATGAACGATACCAAGACTTTACTTTACCGCCTGAACCTTGCTTACCAAAATGCAGAGTCATTCCGGGTACTACAAGGTGGTGAGGATATTGTTATTGCACCTTCCATTTCATTCATCCCTGATGACAAAACACAAGTGAACTTTGACTTTGTATATTCTAAAACCAAAAGTCGCTTAGACCGCGGTCAGCCTATATTTGGCGCTACTGCCGGAACTGACCTTAACTCCACCCCTATTTCTTTTGCTCTTGGAAAAAGAAATGATTTCGAGAATGAAACAAATTTGTACGTTACCACATCACTACAAAGAAAAATCACCAAAAATGTGACTTTCAATGCCTCTTATATGAAGTTTATGTATGATGAGGACTTACTTGAGCACCGTACTTCAAACAGGTACGCAGTAGATGCTGCCGGAGTTTCAATTCCTACAAAGATGGAAATGCAGACCATCCGCAGACAAGGAAAAAATTATAGCGATAACATTACCGCATATTTTGTTACAGACTTCGAAACAGGGCCTTTAAAACATAAAGTAGTTACAGGATACGATTATATCCAAAATGAATCACCTATAGGTAATTCCAATTATAATGCAACAGGATATCGTAAACTGGATGGTACAGTGGGTAATTATAACAAAAACACACCTGGACTTTTTGTGATGAAAAATGGTAATCCGGTGCCAAATGTTCCTCATTTTGACCTCGTAAATCCTGATTATTCCATTTCTGAAATTTCCGGCTACATCAATACCTCTTCACAAACTGATCCTGCCAAATATTATGTTCATGGGATTTACATCCAGGATCAGATCAGCTTTGGCAAATTTCAGGCTTTACTGGCCCTAAGACAAGAATACTATACAGATATCAACAGATATAAAAAACCAGATGAGAAAAAGGTAGAACAAAAAGCACTCATACCTAGGCTTGGTTTGGTTTATACGCCTTTAGATCAGGTAAGCTTCTATGGTACTTATGCTGAAGGTTATCAGCCACAAAGTGTTGCTCAGATTGGAGATCCAGTCCGATTCGGCGGTCCATTTGATCCCCTAATCAGTAACATGTATGAAGTGGGTGCAAAAACTGAATTCTTTGAAAAACGACTTTCTGCCAACCTTTCGTTTTATCGAATAGAGCAGAACAATGTATTAATCAATGCTGGCAACCCTGGAAATACCGAAGAACTCAGACAAGAAGGCCAGCAACGCGCTAAGGGTATTGAGATCGACATCAATGGTGCCATTATGCCAAACTTCAGTGTTACAGCAAACTTTGCAATCAGCAGAGCTGAAACCACAAAAAGCGACAAACCTGAAAATGTTGGCCTGTTGAATGCCAATGCGCCAAAAGCGCAAGGCGGTTTATGGGCAAAATACACATTCCTGAACCCTGACTTAAAAGGTCTTGGTATAGGTGCTGGTGTAAATTACACCGGCAAAAGAAACACCCTGAATACGATATTGGAACTTCCTGAATATACACTATTCAGTGCAGCGCTATATTATAGTATTGATAAGTTCAAAATTTCGGGTAACCTGAACAACGTATTCAACAAAACCCATTGGGTTGGTGGATATGATTTTAATAGATTGTATCCGGGTGCACCAAGAAATTTCATGATTGGAATTGGTTATACATTCTAATGAAACCGAATAATAACGATAAAAAGGGGCATAATTTGCTCTGGAAAATTCATCATTGGGCGGGCTTGTACACAGGCATTGTGATTGGTATTCTTTGCCTAACCGGCGCAATCGCTGTTTTCATCCCTGAGATCGACGGCTGGATCCAACGGCGTTATTATTCGGTTTATACTACCCCTCTTTCGGCGCCTGCACTACCCAAAATTGATAATGCGTTTACCGAAGCTAAAAAGCAGTATCCCAAGATGGCTGGTTTACTGATCGATATGCCCGACAGGCCGGAAGGCATAGCCACCTTCAGTTTTGTTGTAAAAGGCAAAGACAAAGCCTCAAATCAGTCCTATTCTCTGTTTGTTGATCCGGTGCATGATAAAATCCTGGGCAATCGCGACCGACAAAACTCGCTGGCTAATTACCTAAGGCAAATGCACGTACGTTTGTACGAAGGTTTTTGGGGTCGACAGCTTGTAGGTTTAGCTGGGGTGGCCTTTGTAGTAGTAACCATTACCGGTTTTCTGATCTATGGGAACTTTATGAAAAAACAGCCTTATCCAAAAATCCGCAAGAAGAATGTGCGCATTTTAATGGCTGATTGGCATAAAATATTGGGTATAAGCGCGCTGGCTTTCAATTTTGTAATCGCGTGTTCCGGTGCCTGGTTAGGCTTGCAACCTAAACTGATGCAATGGTTTGACATTAAAGCCCCTAATGATTTTAAGGCTGAGGTAATCATAGATAAGAAAGAGGATGCAAACATTGCGGTACATTGGAATAAAGTATTTAAAGTAGCAAAACAAGAATTTCCCGGTCTTAAGCCAGGTTATATGCGTGCCTCTGAGGACGGAACAGCTACTATCGAAATTCATGGCAGCATAGACGGCCAGATATACGAAAGAAACATAAACTCGCTTGTTATTTCCAAGACTACTTACAAACCCTTATTCAAATGCGACATCAGCAAAGCATCATTCAGAGATAAATTTTATTCGGTACAAGAGGCTCTTCATTTTGGTGATTTTGGCGGTTTAGGTTTAAAAATATTATATGCCGTTCTTGGCCTTACAAGTGCCTTTTTGTCTATCAGTGGTTTTGTAGTGTATTTACACCGCACGGATAAGATGAAAAAAAGAGCCATTAGTCCTTTAAAAACTACTTTCATTTATTCTATCCTGATTTTGTTGATTCTTATTATCATTGCTATGATCAGCATGTTTATCGGCTACCGTCAGGCTTCCTTTATTGCTGCAATCATTGTAAATGGTATACTGGCCATATTCATCATTTATGCCATTACAAATTATATCCTTAAAAAAATGAAACCAAAAGCCAGCATCATATGAACATGAAAGCTTTTTCTTTAATCCAGCACAAACTGATCCCCACAGCGTTAATAGCTGGAAATATAGCCCTTGTCCACCTCATTTATTTACTGGCAAAAGGAGATTACAGCCAAACCTTATCGGCAACAGCTCTTTGCATTATCAGCTTAATAATTGGAATTTTACGCGCCAACAAGTACTTCTTGCTGGCAGGAATAATTTCATACACTATACTTATATTAAGTGCCTTAATCTTTCTGCCTGCTTAATTTTAAACATCCTCACCTGAACCTCGCTATACATATCATTTAGCAATAAAGGATAATTGAAGTCGTTACAATTTATGTATATTACATATATACAATTTAATATACTACGATTATCCCCTTATGAAAAATAAAATATCTCCGTTAACCCTATTCCAGCCCAACAAACTAAAGGTATTATTGTCCCTGGGTTTCAAAGGCTATCTTGCTGATAGAGGATGGTTTGATGCATATAAAACAAAATCTGCTATCGACGAGACCGGAAAACCTATTGCCTGGGTAACCTATTCTTTCATCGATTTTATTAAAGAACGCCTGAATAAACAGCAACGCGTATTTGAATTTGGTTCAGGTAATTCAACATTCTTTTACGCCAATTTAGCCGGAGAGGTTTATTCTGTTGAACATGATAAAATATGGTTTAAAACAAATAAAGCCTCCAACCTAAATAATGTCCATCTGATTTTTTGTGAGCTTGTTCCCAACGGAGATTACTGCAGGAGTGCAGCTAATACAGGAAAGAAATTTGACCTAATCATTGTGGATGGAAGAGATAGGGTAAACTGCTGTAAACAGGCTCTCGAATCTTTAACAGAAGAAGGCGTGGTGGTATTAGATGATTCAGAAAGAGATCAATATGCAGAGGGGGTTTCCTTTTTAATTGAAAATGGATTTAAGCATATTCCGTTTTCGGGAATTGCACCCGGAGTAATTATATCTAAGTGTACTTCTGTTTTTTACAGACAAAATAATTGCCTTAATATCTGATACTTAAATAAATCCTTAAGCCATAACAGAAAGCATTGTCAGCGCAATCAGCCCAAGCTCCTGATTACCACTAATTTTCACTTTGTCTTTTACTTGTTCTGGTCGCAAGCTTTTTGAAAATAGCTTCCATGAGGTTTCAGGATCAATAATAATTTCAGTCGTTGGTGTTTCTGTTTGGTTTTTTGTCAATATCCATTTATTCTCAGTACGAAGCAAATACCACGAACCACCAACGTCCGTTGCAACAGTAACCTTTACAATTGACCCATCATCTGCGGTTATTGATCTGTATGTGTGTGGAAGAGCAAGCATAAAAATATCAATAAAGGGATAATAAAGCTCAGGCGTCATTAGATCTGGTTTATTTACAGCAGCTCTTATTTGCTGTAGATGTAGCCACTTTTCTGTATACTGACGCGATATTTCTGTCCAGTTTTTACTTTCTGATTCACCAGTCCAGCCAACTGCTAAGACAGATTTATCCAAAGGATTCAAAGATTTAAGGTAGTCACAAAATTGCTGACCGGTTATTTCAAGAAGAAAAATAAGCATTTCCGGACTTACTCTTTTCATAGCCTTTACCCAGTCAGCATTAAGTCTGTTCAGGAAATCAACCAAGTCCTGATAAGAATTTCCTTCTGGATGTTCACCGAAGTGATGATCACGAAGAATGGAAAGCACTCGAAGATTACCGTCTAGCAAATGTGCAGCTACATCCTTAACTGTCCAAAGTTTTGCAATAGTCTGTTTTTGCCAATCTACGGGTTTAAGTGATTTCAGTAAATCAAGCAGTTTCTTATCAAGAACAGTTAGCAAATGAACTACATCAATAGGGATTTTCGTCTGGGTTGTCATAAAATAACAAACGTTTTAATTATTATTTTCTTTCGGAAGTGATATAAAAATAATGAATTCCAGAAATTTATTGTTCATTGAACTTACTTTATTGCTCCAAATGCTGCGAAATAAGAATTCTTATGCAGTATTTCAATCTCTTTGAACCCAACTTTACTTAACAAAGCGAGCTGATAGCCTAAGGAACGCGGTGTATCCTCGTAAGCAATATAATCAAATACTTTTTGTGCATATTCAGGTCCGCCCAAAGTTTCAAGGTATGCCCTGTACTTATCCTGAAAAAGCTTATTTATCAATTCCGAGTCATGGGTAATTAAGTCAGAAATCCAAATACTACCACCTGGTTTCAATGCAATGTATAATTTAGTAAAAACAAGTTCCCAGTCGGCATCAGTACGTAAATGATGAAATGTGGCGGCAGCAAACACCACATCAAAGTGATTATCCGGTAAATCAAGATTACGCATATCATCTTGTATCACATTTACCTTACCATTAGTTTTTGCAGATACCCTTTTTTTTGCCCGCTCTAACATTGGCATACTCAAATCATTCAGTGTACAATTCAATTCAGGAATTTTGCTTAGCATTTTTAAGGTATAATTACCCGCACCGCAACCTATATCCAGTAATTCTTTTGCATGTGGATTAATGTATTTTGCTGCCTCTGTACATAACTCCATGGTAAGCGGGGCGTCAATGGTTGTTTGCTGACCCACTTCAAGATTTGAAAAGCGTTCAACATCATTATCGAACCTTGCCTTAATTTCGTCGTTAGTGGCCTTTTTTAAATATTCTGTTTTCATATCTTAAATTTTTCATTTGTCAAACCTAACTCCTTTTACCATATTTGAAAAATATCAATTTTATCAATTCACGATACCTAACAGGTATTATAAATATGGAACTCAGACATCTTTTATATTTTAAAACTGTTGCAGAAGAATTGCATTTTACAAAAGCAGCGACAAAACTTTTTATTTCTCAGCCCCCATTAAGTCGTCAGATTAAAGAATTGGAAGAGGAATTAGAAGTGCAGTTATTCACGCGCGATAACAAACGCGTTGCTTTAACAGATGCTGGAAAGTATTTCAAAACTGAAGTGGATGCGATTTTTGCAAGACTGGAAGAAAGTAAAAATATAGTTCGGCAAATCCATTTAAGCCTTAGCGGCGAATTAAAGATCGGGTATATAAGTTCGGTCTATCAATCTTATCTGGCAGAAATTTTAAAGGCAATGCGCGAAGAATTCCAGTATATAAAAACGGGTTTATTTGAACTGCCAACAATAACCCAAATTGAAGCATTGGAGCAAGGGAAATTAGATGTAGGTATTTTAAGAGCACCTATTCTTTCCGAAAAATTAATTATTAAAACTTTATTTTTTGATCCTTTTGTAGTTGTTATTCCCTTTTCAGCAAAAACGTTCAGCACAAACAAGGAACTGGCCGACTTTTTAAAAAAGAGCCCCTTTATTTTTTTTAATAAAGAATTTGCACCTCATTATAACAATAAACTAATTGAAATTTGCAAACGGATGCAATTTACGCCCGATATTACTCATGAAGCTAATAATGTCCACTCTATATTACAATTAGTCGAAGCAGGGCTTGGTGTATCTATATTACCCCTATCGCTCAAAAAACAATATGAATATTTAAAAGTTTCATTTATTGAGTTGGAAAATATTCCTGTAAATACCGAAGTTGTTGTAGCTTACAAACAAACCAATAGAAATCCTGCATTAAAATGGTTTATTGATAATTACAGTAATACAAATAACTAACCTTCAATCAGATTTTTTCTAGCTATAGATATTTCGCATATCTTTAATATTTAGTCGTCAAATAACATTTTTTGTTATTCTTTAGATACTGTAGTTTATGTTCACGTTTTAATTGAATTATTATTTGTTTCTTTAATCCCTAAAGAGAGCGATTACCGTTGGCAATCAGCTTTATGGGATAAGACAAATAGAGATAACTAAACTGTATATTATTAAACTAGATTCAAAACAATTGGTTTTTGAGGCGCTATCTATAATGCGTGAAAATGATGTAGATATTTTGCCCGTTTATGAAGGTAATCGCTTTATTGCCGACATTTCTAAAGACGAAATCACAGATTTTTTAAATCATCTGGATAACGGAAAGAATATATACTTCCATAAATTAAATTTTGATTTGGGAACTACGCTGATGAAGATTAGAGAACAGAGCAGTAGACCCAAAAGGTTATCAGATTTACTTATTCGCGTAGCTGTACTGGCTTTTGCAATTTTAGGGTTAATGTGGATGTTTTTTAACAATCCTCAGGGCAAACATCATGGCTCTTTGCAGAACAACGTCAACCTTCCACTCGCTAAAAAAGATATTCTTCCAGGCTCAAACAAGGCAACATTAATTTTTGCCAATGGCAAAACGATACACTTAAGCCAAGCAAAGACCGGTGTAGTAGTTGATGGCTCAAGTTTAAAGTATAATGATAACACTGCAGTCATCTCTAACAATTCGCCATCTTCTCAAACCAGCCCCCGTCATCTCGACGACAGAAGAGATCGCTTGAATAGCACAGAAAAAATAACAGTTGCCACCCCACGCGGCGGTCAATACCAAATTACATTACCAGATGGCACCAGGGTTTGGCTAAATGCAGCTTCCACTTTAAAGTTTCCGTCAGATTTTGCCGGCACACCTCTGCGTAAGATTGAATTAAGTGGTGAGGCTTATTTTGAGGTGACTAAAAATAAAAAACAACCATTCATAGTAATATCAAATGAACAGCTGGTAGAGGTGTTAGGTACGCATTTTAACATTAGCAATTATACTGATGAAGGTAGTATAAAGACTACCCTTTTAGAAGGAAGTTTAATTGTTACGTCATCCCGAGGGAAGCGCAGCGGAGAGGGATCTCTTGGTCATGCTACCTCAAGAGATTTCTCCTATCGTCGAGATGACGTAATCCTCAAACCTGGCCAACAATCCACGTTTACCGCTAACAAGCCTATAGAGGTTAAGCAAGTTGATGCCAGTGATGCTATTGCCTGGAAAAATGGTAAATTCGCATTCCGAAATGAGTCTTTGGAAAGTATCATGCATCAAGTTGCCAGATGGTACGATGTTGAAATCGTGTATCAAAACAATCAGATAGGCAAAGAAATTTTGGGAGGCTCATTTACCAGATCCGAACAGATTTCAAGTATACTAACAACGCTTGAACTTGCCAGCGATGTACACTTTAAAATACAAGGCAAAAAAGTTATTATAACTAAATAATGAAGTTAAATTCAGTATTCATACTATCAATACTGTGCTTGCTCAGCACATCGGTAATGGCTCAAAAGCTCAATCTCGTAAAGAAAAAAGTCACTCTTGTTCAAGTCTTTAAAGAAATAACCAGGCAAACTGACTATCAGGTAATCTGGAATGAGCAAAAACTAAACGTAGACCAACGGATCGATGCAGATTTTCAAAATGTAAGTTTGCCTCAGGTCATGAACCGTATTTTATCGGGCCTTCCGCTTACCTACATCATTTCAAAAAAAATGATAATTATAAATGCCCTCTCAGTTATTGATGTGCATGGTTCGGTAATAAATGAACAGAATCAATTACTGGAAGGCGCAAGTGTCAGTGTTAAAGGAAAAAATAAAACAGCTCTTACAGATGCAAAAGGCCAATACTTACTAAAACAGATAGATACCGGAGCTGTGCTGACCATTTCTTATGTGGGTTATCAAAGCAAGGAAGTAAAGGCTTTACCCAAAATGGAAAAGGTTAGCTTATCTTTAAATAACGATCTGCTAAAGGAAGTAGAAGTAGTAAGTACAGGTTATCAAAAAATACCAAAAGAGCGTGCCACAGGAAGTTTTGCATTGGTAGATAGCGTAAAATTTGCACGCAGGGTAAGCCCAGATGTATTCTCCAGATTAGAGGGTATTACCAGTGGTCTATTATTTAATAAAAACACGATTAGAGCCAATTCTAGTTCCCTTGATTTGTCAGTTCGTGGCCGAAGTACTATTTTTGCAAACGATCAACCCCTGATCATTTTGGATAACTTTCCTTTTGATGGAGACTTCAATTCAATTAACCCAAATGATATCGACACAATTACAGTTTTAAAAGATGCCGCAGCCGCATCTATATGGGGTGTTAGGGCAGGAAACGGTATAATTGTAATTACTACCAAAAGAGGTAGAAACAAACAACCCTTAAGTGTATCTATAAATTCAAATGTTACCATTTCTGGCAAGTCTGATCTTTCTTATAATCAAAATTTTTTAACCTCATCTGATTATATTGATATAGAAACTTTTTTATTCGACCATGGAAAATATGATAAAATCTTAACTGACCCTCAAAACTATACCGTAGTTTCTCCTGTAGTACAAATCCTAAACAAACAGCGAATGGGCCAATCTGCGGATGAAACCACAAGGCAGTTAAATGTTTTAAGGACTAAAGATGTGAGAAATGATGAATTAAAATATTTTTACAGAAAGCCGGTTTCGCAACAATATGCCGTGTCATTACGTGGAGGAACGACACGATCAAACCATTATTTCTCTGCCGGATACGACAAAACTGATGCGACCCTGGTAGCCAACAACAACAGCAGGCGCACTATAAATAGCCAAAACACCCTTCGTCCTGTTAAAAATCTAGAATTGGAACTAGGCGTGTATTATGTAAAATCAACATCAAACATAGATAGCGCATTAAACGAGATATCATTTCATACTACCCCTTATTATCAATTTAAAGATGTAAATGGCCATAATGCTGTGCTTGACTGGGACTATAATTCCCGTTTTAAAAATGAAGCACTCGATAAAGGATTTTTAGATTGGTCATATATACCCCTAAATGAATTGGGTAAATCGCCACGTACCATAAAGGATAATAACTTACGATTAAACGGGGGATTAACCTACACTATCATTCCAGGCTTAAGCGCAACTTTAAAATACCAATATCAGGAGCTTGATAGTAAGACTTCACGTTACATGGGTATCGAAAGCTACGAAACCAGACAGCTTATCAATCAATATTCTATTTTAACTTCAGGTACTGTTAGTGGTTACAATATTCCTTTAGGAGGAATTCTTTATACGCTCAATCGAAAAGCCTCTTCTAATAATTTACGCACCCAGTTAAACTATGAGAAGAGATGGCAAAAAAGTTCCATTTCAGCCATCATGGGTTATGAAATTTCGGAATCCGTATCCGACATGAACAGTCAGACTAAATACGGGTACGATATAAATTCAGGGAAATCTATAGCAGTAGACACTGCAAGTTATTTTAACCTAAACCCTGTAGGCTCAGGCCAAATCAGAACTAGCTATCGCTTTTTTAAAAGAACAGATAGAATGCGTTCCTCATATATTAATGCAGCTTATACTTATGATGGCAGATATACCCTATCAGGAAGTGCACGGATTGATGGTTCCAATTATTTTGGCATAAAAACCAATCAAAAATACGTTCCATTATGGTCTGCCGGAGCATTATGGAATATTGACAGAGAAGATTTTTATAACTTAAACTGGTTACCTGTTTTAAAATTCAGGGCATCGTATGGGTATAGTGGTAATCTGGATAAATCAAAAACAGGAATTACTACATTTACATACAATCCATTAGGCGCGGCATACACCGGCCTGCCTTTCGCGAGCATTGTCAATATTGGTAATCCTGAACTTAGATGGGAAAAAGTAGCTATTGCCAATGTTGGAGTTGAGTTTGGACTAAGGAATTCCGCAATTAGTGGAAAAGTAGAATATTATATCAAAAATGGCTCTGATATATTGGGCGACAAGGCTTTCCCTTCAAATACTGGTATTAAAGTCTTAAGAGGTAACTACTCAAAACTGGAAACAAAAGGATTAGATATTTCCCTAAACTCACAAAATTTAAAAGGAAAACTAGGCTGGACGACAAGCTTTATACTCTCTGCCGCAAATGACTGTGTTACAGATTATCATGCAGTTCTGCCTGCCAGTATGTACTATGTTGGAACCTACAGCAGTGTCCCGATATTAAACAGACCTGTGTATGGAATTTTCAGTTACAAATGGGCAGGATTAGACCCGATAAACGGCGACCCCAGAGGCTATGTAAATGGCCAGGTTAGTAAAGATTACAAAACCATCCTTAACAGCACAATAGAAAACCTGGAGTATAATGGCCCGGCAAGGCCTACTGTCTTTGGAGGCTTAAACAATGTTTTTTCTTTTCAAAAGTTAACATTCGCATTCAACATCAGCTATAAGTTTGGCTATTATTTCAGAAAACCAACAGTAAATTATTACAATCTGTATAACTCAAACATTAGTTCAAACATGAATGCTGATTTTGGAAAGCGCTGGCAGAAAAGTGGAGATGAAGCCACCACTAATGTCCCATCAATGGCAGGTTTCGGGGATAATGATTTTCGAGACAAATTTTATAAAAGCTCATCCGCTACAATAGCACGAGGCGACCACATTCGTTTACAGGATGTAAGTATTGGTTTTGACTTTGATCAATCCAACTGGAAAAACATACCCGTAAAACAAGTACAACTTTACTTTTATGCTAATAATCTGGGAATCATCTGGAAAGCCAATAAGTTCGGATTAGATCCAGATTATATTACCGATTATGGAAATATTTTTAATACCCCTTTATCCATAAGTCTGTCCTTTGGACTCAAAATCTTTTTTTAAAGTACATGTAGTGATATGAAAACAAATAAAACAACTCTATTTATCACAGTTATTCTAATTGGACTTTTTTCAGGTTGTAAAAAAGGCTGGCTGGAGGCAAACCCCGATCAATCACAGATTGTACCAAAAACCCTGGAAGATTTTCAGGCCTTATTAGACAATTCTACTCTGACTTTTAATATCTTTCAAGCCTGTGGTTTGGCTGAAATTGCCTCTGGCGATTTTTACATCCTTTACTCGTCATGGCAATCACTTTTCACCAGTCAGGAAAAATCAGCTTATATCTGGGCTCCCACAGCTAACTTTTATAGTGGAGAATCTAGTAGCGATTGGGAAAATTCTTACAGACGAATCTTAAATTCCAATGTTATCCTGGATGGTATAAAAAAAATAAAAGTACCCACTCCCCGACAAGATGAATGGAATAACATACATAGCAGCGCCTTGTTCTTTCGCGCTTTCGACTTTTTTAACCTTGCCCAGGAATATTGCCCGGCCTATGAACAGGCTAAAGCAAAATCAGACCTAGGGCTACCACTGAGGTTGGAATACAATGTAAATATACAATTACAACGCTCAACTCTTCAACAGACTTACGATCAGATTATTAAAGATCTAAAATCAGCCATCCCTTTAATGGGCATTACACCATTGTTTAAAACAAGGCCATCCAGGCAGGCAGCTTTTGCATTATTGGCCAGAACTTACTTGGCTATGGAGGATTATAAGTCGGCAGGTTTATATGCCGACTCGGCGTTACAAATCCAGTCAGATCTTATTGACTATGCAACGCTGAGTCCTGATGCAGCCAACCCTATCAAGAGACTCAATCCTGAGGTGATATTTCAAAGTACTTTTACCTATGGGATTTTCAATGTTACAAGGTTGATTGTTGAACCCACATTAGTTGATATGTATACAGAAGACGATTATAGACGCAAAATTTTCTTTAAAGATAATCCTAATGGTACCATTACCTATAAAGGCAGTTACAATGGCGACAAAAACTTGTTTGGAGGTTTAGCCACTGATGAGCTTTTCCTGATCCGCGCAGAATCCAACGCTAGAGATGGCAAATTTGCTTCTGCACTAGCAGACTTAAACCACCTTTTGAAGAACAGATACAATCGTACATACAAGGTTATTAATATTAACGAGGAGCAGGTATTAAACTATATTGTAAAAGAGCGTAGAAAAGAATTAGTGTTTAGAGGTCTTAGATGGCAGGATCTAAGACGCTTAAACAAAGACAATAGATTTTCGACCATCCTAACAAGGGTATTAAATAATCAAACTTATAACCTACTTCCCAATGACAAAAGATATGTCTTTCCTATTGATGAAATAGAATTAAGTCTAACTGGAATACAGCAAAATGACAGATAACAAATTAGTTAAGCATGGGGAGGTAGCACCCCATAACTTATTTATTATTCAAAATGGCCTGTTGAAACAGAAGTAGATATGAGCGTCCTGCCTGAACCTGGCAAAGATGTTCCATCTGCGACAGGGACCATATTAGTTCCAATGTCCCACAGTGCAGAACAGACTGGGCCATTAGCCTCACATCTATCACCTGAATAATAATAATAACCTCTTGGATCATCAGGCAGCGGATACGCTATATCCACTTTATAATAAAGCACTGCGTTAGCCCTTTTAAATGTTGTGAAAGCACTGAAGCCAAATGCAAAACCTGCTATCAACACACCCAGTGCCGCTTTTTTAATGTTGTTCATTTTTAAAGTTTTAATTTAATGAGACTGTGTTTATTTTGACAGGCTACAGTAATTACCTGTTTCACGCGCGTAAAGTCTTTATTTTCTGTAAAGAAAAATCCCTGTAAATGCCAGTAACACAAACCCCAGATTAAACCAGATGTGATGCCGCCATGTCATTGTACTGATCACCCCACCACAATGGCAGGGCAACTTGCTGCCAGAAAAAACCATATATAACAGATACAGGGTAAACAAAATCATAAGTACAAATGAAGCATACAATCCCAATTTTCTAATTGGAGCAAAAATTAACAACACACCAATAACCAGTTCAGTTATTGGAATACCCCATGCCACCAATTTACTATACTCACCAATCAAAGGTGATTTAGCCAGTGTAGAAGAAAATGAACGAATAGCAAATAATTTGCTTGCAGCGGTATACATAAACAAGGCAAGAATCAAATAGGCAATAGCATCTACAATAATAACTCTGGCTTTAGCAGATAAATAGAATTTTGTTTGGTTAAAGAATGTTGTTTGCATGGTTTACAACTATGTGTTTTAATGGCCCAAAAATGCAGCTCATTTATTTTTAAAAAAATACGGATTACTGCCAAAATAATTAAGACATACTTTGGCAGGATCTCACCCCTGAATCAGAAATTTAGGTGATACTCCAAAACACTTTTTAAATGCACTACTAAAATAATGCGGATCTTTGTACCCAACTAATCCCGCTATTTCGTGAATAGGTTTGTTTGTTGTAAGCAGATACTTTACCCCATAATACATCCTGATTTTAATGACCTGCGCATGCAAAGGAATACCGAATGCCATTTTTGATAAACGCATCAGATTCCGTTGCGACATCATAAACCTCGCTGCAAGATCAGGCAAATCATCTACCAGTTCAGTGGCAAAATTTTTTTTAACAAACTCAGCGATTGCGCTAGCTTTTTTCTGGTAGTAAACACTAGTAATATCGCCACCAACAAGGCGCTTATAATATTTATTGATACAGCTATTGATAAAATTATAGAAATCTGCATCCATAGCTAAATCATTGGTTTTAACATCCATTTTAATGAGTAAATTGAAAATGCTGGTAGAAATACCGAAAGCCGGCAAATTAACATGCCTGTTGTCTGACTCATTAAAACAGGCTATAAGTGGTTTTAAAGCAGTTAATTTTTTACTTTTATAGATCAGCCAATCAGGACTAAATGTAATCACTAAAATCTTATGTCTTCCTGCAGGTAGAATTTTATGGTATTCCCCCGCAGGCCGATAACATAAAAAACAAGCGCTTTTATGTTGTACAACGTACATAAGAAAAGAGGGTTCACTTATTAAAAAATCTATGCTCGCATCCTGTCTAAGCGAATATTCAAACAATTCAATATGCGCCAGATAATGACTTATAGATTGAAGTAGTACCTCCCCTTCCATTAAACTAAATTTTCGAGCCTGCCCCATGTGCAGTGCAGTAGTACAGAAATGAGGGAGTGTATTAAAGGTAAAGATTTCCGATTCTGCAAAAGCAGATTGGAACTTGAAGTTTGAATGCATTGTCTACAGCTTTGTTAAGCTGTAAAGTTGTAGCAATTATTTATCTAGAACAGTCTATTTATGTCTAAAGTCCAGTCAAAACCTTGAGACCCAAAGAAAATATGGCAAAGTAAATGGGACAAACAAGAGAATACCTGATCTGCCCCATTTTTAAAAAAGCTTAATTGATCTCGAAGCTATAAGTAGCACCCTTCCATGTTGCTTTATAATCTTTACCATTGTGCTGACCTGGTGTTTTATCCATATCACTCACTTCAACTACATATCTGCCTTTCCATAAAGGCGTAAACTCTGCTGCACCACTATCATCGGTAGTCAATTCTCTTGACCAGCCATTAGGAGAAAATACAGATACCGTTTTTCCTTTTGCAGCAGCATCATTAAGGAAGGCCTTCAATTGAAGCGATTTATTGATTTTTGCAGCCGAAGCACCCTCTACATGGAGTTTCAATATGTTTGGATTTTGAACTGCTACTGGCAATGCTTTTCCTACGATAACATCAGCACTCGATAAGAAATGATACTTTGTAGTTCCACCGAGTTCCTTGGCTTCATGACTTACTACAACAGCATATGCCCCATTCTGATCCGGTGTAAAAGTACCCTCGAAATGGTTTGCACCAGGAGTTAGGGTCAACTGAGTTTTCTTTTGATCTGGCCCTACCAGCCAAAGTGAAAATTCCTTTACATCCGAATACCATTTAGCTACACTGTCGCGCTCATTAGCCACATACTCACCATAGAATACTTTAACAGTTTGCTTTTGTCCTACTTTACCAGATGCAGCTGTTTCAATCCACAGGGCATGAGCAAAAATACTGGTGGTTACAAAGCTGAGCAATAAGGTCAGCGCTAAAAAAGTTATTTTCTTCATCGTTTTGTTATTAAGGTTTTAAGGAAATGAATTGTATTTATTGAGTTGATACAGAGTTAGCAGCCAATACCGGCTCCTGCTCCTTGGTTATCACTTTTAATTTAGGTTTTACTGCAGGTTTATCAGAAAGATTTGCAGCAGCGCTTGCGGTACCGGAACCAGACTTTCCCTTCTTCTTTTTGAACTTACGGCCATACCAGATCAGGAAACCGGTGATCGGTAAACTTGCGCCAATCAGAGAAGCCAGAAATGCCAATACCTTACCCGGAAAGCCCAGGATACTGCCCACATGAATGTCGTAGTTCATCTTGCGGAGTTTACCGCCAAATGAGGAAGAAGCATAGGAAGTTGAATACACATCTTCCCGTTTCAACTCTTTAAGGGTATGCTGATCAAATGTGTAACCCTGACTGTTGTAAAATTGACCGGCAGTAGGATATACCGTAATATTGATGCTGGTTCTAGCTTTAGAGGTATCTGGAAAATTGTAATAAAAACCAGTAGATTTAGGATGCTTGCTGATCACCTTGTTCCAGGCAAGATCCATCGCTTGTTTAGACGTGTAATGCTTACCTGCTTGTAGAGAATCAGATTCCAGGCGTTTATACTCCGCCAGTTTATCCCCGCCTGAAGTAACCCAGTATAAACCTTCACTGTACCATTTGATGCCATAGACCATCCCCGTGAGGGCAATCGCCAGCAAAAACAGCAAAGAATAAAAACCCAGTACATTGTGCAGATCCAGGTTCACACGTTTAAAAGAAGCTCCCCATTTGATCTTAAAGCTCTTATCCCGTGTAGACTTGTTCCACTTTTTAGGGTACCACCAGATCAAGCCCGTAATGAGCAGCACAACGAACACCATTGTACCATAGTTGACGATTGGTCTGCCAATCTCATAAGGCATCCACAAAAAACGGTGACCGTTCAAGATAAATCTGAAAAAATCGACTTCATCCTTCTTGTGCTCCACCTTGCTGATTACTTCACCGGTATAGGGGTTGATCTTCAGCGACGTACCGCCTCCCCTTCTGCCCTCTTCCTTCGCGTTCCTAAGATTCAGGTTTATGGCCCGGCCCTGTTGATAATTAGCATAGGAAGGCACTTTATCTGGATAAAGCCCAAAAGCAATGCTACTGAGCTGAGAAGGCGTTAGCACCGGTTTATCCTGCCTTTCTACCTTAGTCTCCGGCTCTAACAGACCTTCAATTTCATCATTGAACACCCATATACATCCTGTAACACATACAATCAGAACAATGATACCCGAAACAAGGCCAAGCCATAAATGGAGCCATTTGTTGATCCTGTTAAAAAGAGAATCTTTGTTTTTTTTCTTTGCAGGTATTTGCTTGTTTGCCGTAATCATTGTCCTGATATATTAATTATTTACTTTAATTATTTAAACCTGTAAGCCAAGGATATCCTTGCATTTCTAGGAACTTCGTAGATGTAGGTATAGTAAGAAACAGAAGTTGCAGTAGCCCTATTACCCAGATCGGTGTAAGAGCCCTGAGTAAGCAATCTGCGGTCTAACAGATTGTTGACCAGTACAGAAAGCGACATTCTACCTTTTTCATAAGATGCGCCTGCATCAAAACGGTAGTATTGAGGCAATTCTAAAGGAATAGCAATAGAACCGGAATTTCTGCCCAACTGAATCTGATAACCACCAGTTAAGCCAAAGCCATCCAATAGTGAGCCTTGTTTTCTATATCGATAAGACAACCAGCCATTGGTGATGTGTTTTACCGACCCTGGAACCGCTTTACCAACAAAAAGCGGATTGGTGTCTTTGGTTACCTTAGTGTCTGTATATGCATAGTTCAGAATCAGGTTCAAACCGCTTGTAATTTCGCCCGCTATATCGAGTTCAAATCCTTTAAACTGTTGTTCACCTAACTGAACACGAATATTTGTGGGATAATAAGTTGGCGGCGGACCAGGTGTAAGTTCCAGTCCAGCTCTTGGATCGGCAGCAAGCACGTTCTTTTTAGTAATCTGATAAATAGCTGCTGTAGCATTCCATTTACCATCAAACCAGTCTTTTTTCAAACCAAATTCAATGTTGTTTCCTCTTACAGGTTTGAAGTTATTTCCTTCATAATCCTGGCCACCTTGAGGCAGGAAGCTTTGATCATAAAGACTATAGGCAGAGAAGTCTTTCAAAATAGAATAGCTTAGACCCACACGCGGACTAAATGCATTATCAGAGATCTGCGATAAATTTGTCTTACCCACTGTCACTGCATGCGTATAGCGTCCTGCAAGCGTCAAACGAAGTTTTTCTTCCAGCATTCTGATCTCATCCTGAAAATAAACACCTGTATAAGAAACATTAGTCAGATAAGAAAGATTTGCAGGAAGTGCCGAACGGATCTGGATGCTTTTTGAGCGGTCAAAAACCGGAATATTAGCAAGAGAACCATAGGTCGGGTTATAGATGTTAAAGGTAGCGTTGCCTACAAGCTGCAGATCCGGTTGTTGTACACTCGCAAAATCGCCCCATGTTTTCAGGTTTCCAAAATCCACACCTGTCATTAAGCGATGTATCACTTCTCCTGTGTGCACATCACCCATCAGGCTCAACTGGGCATTTTTATTGATCGCCAGCTCCTCACTAATGTTCACATTACGTCTCATGTCGCCATTAGCAGCAAGGGTGGTCATCCACGGTGTACCGCCCTCCATACCATATCTCACATATGCAACCTGTGCGTTCACCTTCCAGTTGTCGTCAAGCTTATGGTTAAAGTATAAGGTAACGTTATGGTCATAAAGCTTGGCAGGATCCAGGGTAGGGTCTCCAAGGAAGAAGCTTGGATCAGTATCTCCCAATCCTTTTGGAGAAAAACCATAAGTACCCAAAGCCTGTGCTTCCACATGCTGGGTGGTATATTCAGCAGTAATCAAGGTATTGGAATCAACCTGGTAACTCACTACCGGAGCAATTACATACTTATCCGTATAGTTATATTTGTTGTAACTTCCTTTAGTTTGCGCAGCCGCGTTGAAACGGAAAAGCAAACGTCCGTCTTTAGACAGTTTGCCATCAAGGTCAACCGCAGCACGTCCCAAACCAAAGCCGCCACCACTTAAAGTAGCTGAACTACGGTTTTCGCCCGTAGGTTTCTTAGTTACAATATTATAGATACCACCCGGCTCGCCGTTGGCCATCATAAAACCAGATGGTCCTTTTACGAACTCAATACGTTCAATGGTAGCCGCATCTTCAGTTAAAGGCCCCCATGGCATTTTCATATTCATACCATTGCGGAATGCAGGAATAGTTGTACCACGGGTAGAGATGTTTGCATACTGCGCATCCCAATGACCAGTACGGGTTGTACCTGATACGTTACGGGTTACCCCATCTACAAGATCAAATGCCATTTGATCAGCAATCAACTGCCCGGTAACCACTTTAATATTTTGTGGAACCTCGATCAATGGAGATTGCAAACGTAAAGAAGGAGAAACCTTATCTACTTTATATTTTTTCTTATTTGCATTGATGTTTACCATATCCAGCTCCGACAGGTTCTCATTTAAGGAGAAATCCACAACTACTGTGGCCCGGGTTGTTACATGGATTTGTTTTTCTTTTGGATAAAGGCCAACGGCAGACACCGCAATAGTATAATCTCCCGCAGGAACTCTGCGTATCTGGTATTGCCCATCCTCATCGGTGATGGCACCAAATGAAGTTCCTTTTAGTACCACTGATACATACGGCGCTACACTGCCATCAGAAGTAGTGATCCTGCCTTTGATACGACCAAACTTCTGCTCATCTTCATTGGAAACGAGTGATTTACTGGCAATTGAGGTGGTGGTTGTGGTGGTATTTTTTACATTGCTGCTAAACCCGTCGGTCCTGGTCTGAGCATTTGTAACAAAAACGTAGGCACATAGAATACCTAATGGCAAAAATTTCTTAATTTGCATGACTTTTAACTACGATTAAAGGTGAGCCGGGTTGTCCGGTTAGCCACACGGGTCCGAACCGTGTGGCATTTTTATGCTGCAAATATATATTTATTTAGATTAAGTCCAAATAGCAAAATCAATAATTATAATATAATTATCAATTCGTAGTTAAAAATGTTTCTATCAGCGTGATGTTCTTAAAATTGCCAACATCAATTCGATCTAAGTATTATGTTTTAAGTTGACACTGAAGCGGTTTGAATACATCTGCCAAGCAACTGCATAAAGGGCAGTACAAAAACAGAGGGTGCTCATAAAAATATGAACACCCTCTGTTTTTGTACTCAAGATGCCAGGTTAAAAACCTGGATTATTTGGCAACAGATTCGGATTAACATTAATTTCCTGTTGTGGTACTGGAAACAGCAATTGTTTTTCTGCGAACGTAGCTCCAAAAGTAGTTCTATGGCCAACAAAATTATCCCAGTTTCCTGTTACATCGTTGTGTACTTTTCTTGTTCTGATCATGTCAAACCACATTTTGTTTTCAAAACAAAGTTCAAAATTTCGTTGTAACCATACCTCTTCTTCAAATGTTGTTTGAGACAGCGCTCCGATAGGTGCAAGTTTTGCCCTGTTTCTAATGGCATTTACATACCCAATAGCTTTAGAATTAGGCCCCCCCTCGGCTCTGTTAGAAGCTTCGGCATACATCAACTGTACATCTGGCAGGCGATATAGCGTAAAATTAAGATCTGATTTTACTGTGTTTAAAACAGCGTCTGTATCGAACCATTTATAAATATATGCCTGTCTGAAAGTAACTGTTTGTCCGGTTTTTATATTTGGGTAGCTCCTGTAGAAAAACTGTCTTTCGGCAACTCTTTTATCGCCTGCAGCAAATGACTGAATAAACTGCGGAGTCGGATAAACCGATCCATATTCATCAGAATATTTAGATATACCCGAAAAATTAGGAATGGTTAATGGTGTAAGCGGATTATTTGAAGGAACAGCTGCAGCATATTGTACCTGAAATATAAACTCTCCTGTATTTTTATTTGAAGGTTTAATCATATCTGTATATTCAGGGAACAAGGTATAACCGCCTTTCTCAATCACATCTAAAGATCGCTTAGCCGATTCCGCATAAAACTGATTTCCACCATTAATTGCAGCACCAGCATAGGTCAAATATACGTCGGCCAGTATTGATTTTACTGCTCCCATAGATACCAGTCCGGTGGCATCTTTCCATCCAAGTGTTGATTTTTCTGCTTCCAACAGGTCAGGAATAATAATGCTATCATATATTTCCTTAGCTGCTGTACGCGGAAAATTCAGGTTAAGGTCCTTAGGTGTTTCGGTTACCTTTGGAACAGCTCCGTACATACGTACCAGGTAAAAATAATACAGTGCCCTTAAAGTACGTACTTCGGCCAGCATATTGGTTTTTTCCTCATCCGTTAGGCCTGTAGCATTAATGGCTGGTATTTTTTGAATGGCCAGGTTACATGCACCAATACCAAGGTAAAGCTGTCTCCACCAGGTGTCGAAATAAAATGAGGTTGCATTGTAAGATAAATTAGAAAAATTAACGAAGCCCGTTTGGCCCAGATCGCTATTTGCTTTACCGGTTACAAACTCCATTAGATTCCAGGTATTACCTCCATAAGATGAAGGTTGGCCTGCTAATAAGCCCTGCAAATTTTGATAACCTGCATTTGCAAACCCTCTGGCCACTTTTTCGCTTGACAAGTCAGATTCTGGTGTCAGAAAATAAGTGGGTTTTTCTTCCAGAAACTTTTTGCAAGAGCACGTAAGTAATATACATGCTACCAATATTATATTTTTTATCGTTTTCATATGAGTAAATTTTAGAATGATGCCTGTAAACCAAGATTCCATACACGCGGACGAGGATTAGAAAAGAAATCCAAATTTTGAGAAAATGCTGAGTTAGAACCGTAACCAGAATTAAACGTATCTACCTCAGGGTCATATCCGGTATATTTTGTTATGAGAAATAAGTTCTGAACACTGGCATAAACGCGCAAGCGACTAAGATGTAATTTACTTACTGTAGCCGAAGGCAAACTAAAGCCTAACATAAAGTTCTGGCCACGTATAAATGAACCATCTTCTACCCACCAGGTATCAAAATGAGAATCCTGAGCAAATCTGTAATTACGAACCTGAGAAACAGAGGTGTTCTGATTTGTTGGAGTCCATGCATTTAACACAGTTGCCAGACTATTTGAAAGTGTTTGCCTGTCTTCAACCGAGTGTTTAAAGTTAGCAGCAGTATTTACACCTTGAACAAAGCGGATATCAAATGCAAAATCCCAGTTTTTATATTTAAAATTACTACTGAAATTTCCGGTCCATTTTGGATAAGCCTGGCCAATGATGCTGTAATAATTACTACCATCTGGGTTGTAAATGTATTTTCTATCCCCAGGTTTTAAATTATGTGCCGCGGCTTCAGCGCTTTCAGAATCGCTATACGTTCCAAGACGGGTCATTCCATAAAAAGATCCGATGGGCTCACCTACTCTGATCACGAAATTTTCGCCCAGGAAGTTTGGTCCAGGGAAGATATCGGCGTTGCCATCATTCAGTTTCAGTACTTTGTTTTTATTGCTTGAAAACAGGAAGGTTGTTGACCACTCAAAATCTTCATTTTTAACATTGACTGTATTTAAGCTTAACTCAATTCCTGAATTCCTTACTGAACCTACGTTTTTGTAAACGTTGGCATTTACCTCGCCGGCCGACCATGGGATTGGTGTTTGAAGTAAAAGGTCTTTGGTTACTCTGTTGTAATAATCAGCAGTAAGATTAACACGATCCTCAAATAGCCCTAACTCCAATCCTCCATCTGCTTGTATTGATCTTTCCCATTTTAAATCTGGGTTACCAATATAACTAGGGAGCAATGTAGACTGAGCTGCACCATTCAAAACAGTTGTATTTGGTTGAATTTGTGCAAGAGAACGCGCCTGCCCTATTTCCTGATTACCAGATGTACCATAACTTGCCCGTATTTTCAAATTAGAAATTGACTTGTTATCCTTTAAAAAATCTTCCTGCGAAATACGCCACGCAGCACCTACAGACGGGAAGAATGCATATTTATTGTTCTTTCCAAACCTGGAAGACCCATCATAACGACCTGTTGCAGTAAACAAATATTTCTCGTCTATATTATAGGTAAGACGAGCGTAGAAAGAAGCAAGGGACGACTGATCATCTTGAGATTCGTTGGCACTTTTAACCGAGCCGGCTTGTTGATAATGCCATTGGAAAATATCATCAATAAATGATTGCGTTTCTGAACGGACTCTTTCATAACCGGTTCTTTGAAAAGATACCCCAAGTAATGCGGTTAATTTTTGTTTGTCGTTTATCTGCTTGTTCCAGGTTAAGTAGTTTTCTGTTTGCCAGTAATAGTTTAGGTATGAATTAATATTGGCTACCCCTCCCTGATCCTGCGATAAGTGAGGTAAATTTAAAGAAGAATAAAAGTTATTCTTCTGTCCACTTAGGTTATATCCAAAGTCAGTTTTAAAATCAAGATCTTTGGTAAGATGTAATACCGCATATACATCGCCAAGCATCTGCATATTGTTATTGATGGTATATCTTTCGTTAGCAATGTGAACAGGATTTGGAGCACCTTCTAGTCCGGCAATATCAAAATTTCCTGCCCATGATCCATCCGGATATTTTACCGGAACAATAGGCACTTCTTCTGTTACTGCCCTGGGAACGTTTAAGCTACCATTTCCGTCGGTTACTAAACGCTGGGAACTTCTGATCAGGTTTATGTTTCCACCTATTTTGAGCCAGTCTTTAACATCATTATCCATTGTCATTTTTACAGAATAGCGTTTAAACGCTGAGGTTGGCGCCAAACCATTCTGATCCAGGTAACCTAAAGACAAACTGTAAACTGATTTTTCGTTACCACCCTGGATATTCAACTGGTGACTTTGCGAAAAAGCAGGTTTATAAGTTTCTTTTTCCCAGTTTGTATCATAAATTGGTTTATCGTTCGTATCAAAAAGTAATGGAAAATTAGCATGATTTAGTTCTACCGGAGGTGCCCAAACTGCGCCAGCGGGATCAAACTTTTGACCATTTGCAAAAGACTCGTTGTATATTTTCACAAACTGTTCAGAATTTAATGTAGGTAAATGCCTGTATAGCTCACTTATGTTCATATTGTTTTCATAAGAAACAGTGGCATCACCCTTTTTCCCACGTTTTGTGGTAATCATAATTACACCATTTGCACCTCTTGATCCATAAATAGCTGTTGATGAAGCGTCTTTTAGTACCTCAACCGAAGCTACATCCAAAGGGTTAACAGAGTTTGGATCTACGCCAACTACCCCATCAATTACATACAATGGATCTATGTTGGAGTTAATTGAGCCAATACCCCTTACCCTTACCTTTGCGGCCGCACCCGGAGCAGCACTGTTAATACTAACCTCTACACCGGTAACTTTACCCTGCAAAGCCTGAGATATATTAGCCACAGGTTTATCCATCAGTTGCTCGCCTTTAACTGTAACTACAGCACCCGTAAGGTCAGATTTTTTTACAGTACCGTATCCAATTACCACAACCTCATTCAAACCGCTTGAGGATTCAGCTAATTGGATATTGATGGTTTTTCTGGCGCCTACTTTAACTTCCTGAGTAGTATAACCAGTGTACGAGAAAACCAAAATATCGTTTTCTCCTTTTACTTCAATGCCGTAATTCCCGCTGGCATCGGCGGAAGTAGCGAGTGTGGTACCTTTTACCAGGATACTTACACCTGGTAAAGGACTGTTGTCTTTTGCATCGCTAACCTTGCCAATAATCTTAAGCTGAGCCATCGCATGAAAGGACAGCATAGAAAATATGACCGAATAAAATATTCTTTTCATCATAATATTAGTTTTAGGATTTAGTTTTAGTTTTTTGAATGACCAGGGAATTCCTGGAATAGTAGATCAGCTAAAACAATTTAGTCATGGTGGCAAATAATTGATATCCACAAAGATTAATTTAAGCTTTAGATGATTTAAATAATAGTACAGAACACGCATAGTATAGGGATTTAGGTAGACACGGTATTTAGCACTTGGAGAGCTCCAGAATTTTTAAGGGAATGGTGTTGGTAGCATTATGTAAATACATACCATACAAATGGATATTGCTCGTTTCATACTAGGGACTTAATATTTAACAGTAAATTTGGTTACAGCACCATTGCGATTGATTAATTCGCGATGAATGTATCTACAATATAAATAACAAAAAATTAAGTTCCAAACATTTTAAGGATAAAGAAGGAGATACCTAGATATTGAGTGCTTTTTCAAGGTTATTTTTAAAATTTCGTCCGATAGGAATTTGATAACCATCCAGTACAATTCTGTTCCTTTCCAGACGCGTTATTTTCTGAATGGATACGATGAAGGATTTATGTACCCGAATGAAACGGTCGTGCGGAAAAATATCAAGCATTGCTTTAATTGACCCTTTGAGCAGGATTTTTCCGGTATAAGCATAAATTATTGCATAGTCTTTAAGCCCTTGAATGTGGGTAACATCATTAAAATGCAGTTTTATGCGTTGCACACCGCTTTTAACAAAAATAAAATCAGTTTCCCGAAAGGCAGGATTATCATCAATATTTATATTCTGCGCTTTTAAGGTTAAGAATTCTGTGATTTTTTCAATAGCCTGCTTAAAACGATTAAAAGAAATCGGTTTTAATAAAAAATCAACTACTCCCATTTCATAACCTTCAAAAGCATAATCGCGGTAAGCAGTTGTAAAAATTGTAAGTGGTGGATCTGTTAATTCGTTCAGAAATTCAATACCTGTCATTTCCGGCATCTCAATATCGATAAATAGTACGTCGACAGGTTGATTTTGCAAAAAACGCAAGGCTTCTCGTGTGTTGGCAAACAACGACACAGAATGTACATTGTCGATACGTTTTAAGTAACCGTCCAATATTTCAAGCGCTAGCGGTTCATCATCTACAACAACAATTCTCAGCATTATTTCTAATTTCAATCCATTTAGTTATAATTCAATTACCAGCCTGGCATGGAAAACATTTTTCTTATCATCAAATTCAAGTTGGTGTTTAGCCGGATAAAGCAGCTCCAAACGTTTTCTTAAATTATCAAGCCCTATTCCACCCTTGCCTTTATTAGAAACTGTTGATGGTTTTGAGTTTTCTATATTAACTGTTAATGTTGCATTATTCAATGCTATATCAACAGTAAGCCAACTATTTTCAGTTTGCTTACTAAGCCCATGTTTAAAAGCGTTTTCTACCAAAGGCAGCAACAATAAAGGGGCAATTTCATGACCTTTTAGTTCAGCATTAATATTTAATAAAATAGCAGAATCAGCACTAAATCTGAGTCGCTCTAATTCAATGTAATTACTTAAGTAAGCAATTTCTTTTTCCAGCAGTACCTTTGCATCAGTACTATCATATAGCATATATTCCATCATTTCTGATAGCTTAAGCACTACATCTGGTGCTAGTTCTGATTTTTTAAGTGTTAATGCATACAAGTTATTTAATATATTGAACAGGAAATGTGGATTTACCTGGGCACGAAGAAAATTAACTTCTGCATTTAATTTTTCTACGGTAATTTTCTGAATGAGAAGCTGTTGCCCATACCAATCCATACTTAATTTAAGCGCCAGCATTAAACCTAAATACCATAACGTGCTAAAGAAATTGTAAGATAGACTTTCCATTAAATCGCTGTTGCGCATAGGGCCTATAACATAACCATACAAATAAAAATCAAAAAGACTCTGGGCTGTTAGGTACCCTATTACTGAAGCAATAACTGCCACGGAATATATAAAGTAGCGTTTCTTTAGCAGGTATTTTGGCAAGAAAAAGTGAAGGTTAAGGTAGGCTATGACAATTAGCAGAGCAATTCTTACAGTTACGCAAGCAACAAAATAAGGCATACTGGCTTTGTATATGAGGTATCTTTTCTCATATATAAAGAATCCTGTGATCAACAACCAATAGGTACTATGAGCCAGGACATACTTTAGGGAAACAGTCCCTTTTGAAAATGGCAGCTTAAGCTGCTTGTCAAGAAAGTCCATATTTAAATATCATATATAAAGGAACTTAAAAGTGCTAAACCTCCAAAATTATTTCGACGAACGGCATAAAAAGTAGAGGTTCGTCTACTTTTTCGTTTACTGGTCTACTATTTTTTTGCATGGTTTCCTTTTCAGCTAATATTGTTCAGGTATTTAAATTTAAAAATTGCATTATGAAAACTACAACATTCAATCAGGCGTTTATTAAGATATTTACGCTGATTACATTATGTTTCACCACGTTCGGTTTCACCACGAAATTTGGATTGGACAGTTATGAGATTTACTTAAACAACAAGCTTATTCTTAAACAGTCGGTAAACGAGCAATTGAGCTTAAGGGTACTGCAACTTGATAAGGCAAATGTTAATGATCAGTTGCGCATCAATTACATACACTGCACTTTAAAGGGAGCAGGCACGAATAGAAATATAGTTCTAAAAGATGAAAAGGGAAAGAAACTGAAAGATTGGTCATTTGCCAATGCGACTGGTTCTGATTTAACTATGGTGATCTCCGTAAAAGAGCTGTTATCGCTGATAAAAAACAATCCAAATCATGAGCTGAGTCTGCATTATACATCAAAGGAACTTACTAAAGCTCAGATGCTTGCATCTCTTACAGTTAATTAGACTAAAGTTACCTAGAAGGTCTGCCTCCAGTAGACAGTCCTTCTTTTTGTCTGTTGAAAATGAATAGCTTATTCGTGTAAGCTAAAAAATCCGTACCTTGAGGCCATTACGACTAACGCAGCCAGCTGAAAGCACAAGAAAAACACAACATGGCAGAGCAACTCATCCATATCTGGGCAGGAATGTCACAAAATAAAACAGAAGAGCAATTCTATAAATACTTTGATCAGAGTAAATTTCTGAAAGACAATAACAGTTTTAATACAGATGAAGCTTATTCCAGAAATGCACCTGATTTCCAACTTCGCTCTCAGTTCAGCAAAGACATTGGCAAGGAGTATGACTACGATGCAGACTGGCTGACCATTTATCATGGTCGCAAAAGAATCAGCATTCAGGCTGCCATTGAAGAGCTACCGATCTGGGATGACCAAACAGAAGTAGACATCTATCAGGCCTGTATCAGTAAAGGAATTTCTACGGTAAACTCTATTCTTTGTTATGCAGATGACGAGCTTAGCATAGACAATCCCCTTGAAAACTATAACGATATGATCTTTATAGGCAGTTTTAATAACCCGAGATAATTTACAACACTATAGAAACATATTTTTAAGCTCTTTAAGAAATTCGCATTGCTGCTGACTGATAAATTCCTCGGCCTGCGTTAGAGAAAACCACCGGGCCTGATCTATTTCTGGAAAATCGACAATTTTACCTGATTTAGGCGGCCATTCTAAAGGGAAGGTATTGCATGTGATGTTGTCGGCATCTAAATCGCCGCTAACAGCCCAGCAATTAACTATTTTACCACCCTTCTGAACCACTGGCTTCAACGCTTTAAAATCTCCATGAGGCAGATAACCTGTTTCTTCATTAAATTCCCGCAAAGCCGTCTGTAAAGTATCTTCATTAGGCAATATTTCGCCCTTAGGAACAGTCCACCAACCTTTGTCCTTATTACGAAAAAAGGGGCCGCCAGGATGAACGAGTAAAACTTCTGGTTCTTTATTTTTTATCCTATACAGCAATATACCGGCACTATGTTTACTCATTGGTTGTAATTTCTGTTAATTTATAGATTATTGACTAAATAAAGATGATGATGTCGCAATCACCCCTATTAATTGTCTTTTATCACCATGTAAGTTTAACTTACTTACCTCTATATTTGTTTTATACCAAAGAATAAACATTTATAAACTCAACAATATGTCATTTCAAGGATACTTAAAGACCATCAAAGAAAAAACCGGGTTAGATCCACAGGATTTTAAGAATAAAGCGGAGGAGAAAAAATTCACCTCAAACGGGCAGCTTCTTCCTAGTGTAAAAGCAGGTGAAATTGTGAATTGGTTAAAAGAGGAATATGACCTGGGCCATGGGCATTCAATGGCTATCTATGCCATATTAAAGGGTATAAAAAATGAAAACAGCCAGTAATCCTTTAACGGTGGCTTCCAACTTGATCGATACTAATAACCGAAAATATTTGGAAGCCTTATTTCTGAAGCTTAATCCAAATACCCCAGCCGTTTGGGGTAAAATGAAACCGCAACAAATGGTAGAACACCTGATAGATCAGGTGCAATACACCAACGGTAAAAAGGAACCTTTTTGCGAAGTTTCTGAACAGCAGGCACAGGTAGCAAAACAGATCAACATCTATACTGCGGTAGGAATCCCAAGAAATGTGATTTTTGGGGAAATCTCGGATCAACTAATTTATCCGGATCTACCTGGTGCTATTCAACAATTAATGACTGAACTTGCTGATTTTGATCAGCATTTTATGAAACCCGAAACATTAGTCATACACGGTGGATTTGGGCCAATGAATTATAAAGAATGGTGTATATGGCACAGTAAGCATTTCTCGCATCACTTAAAGCAATTTAAGATCCCAGCACCTCCTCTTCTCCACTGAAACCACTGAACAGTAGAATTAATTTGGTAATGGCATCATCAGAATGAAGCATTTCAGTTTGTTCTAAAGTCATTTTGGTAACGGCAGAAGCTCTTGCACACATTTGTTTTTCAAACGCAGCTATGGCAGTTTGGAGGTCTGGGAATTTATCATCAGAAAGATGGTCAGCCAATTCAAATGCATCCTGCATGGTCATATTTACACCTTCTCCGGCGTATGGTGGCATACGATGGGCGGCATCTCCAATCATGGTAAGATTAGCTAATGTAGGCCATTGCTGGTCTAGTGGAAAGTGATATTGTGGCCGTGGAACAATAGATACCTCATTGCTGGCAAATAATTCCTGCCATGTAATGTGCCATGATCCAAATTCTTTTTTGAACCATTCAAATACCTGTTTCTTATCTGCAAAATCGATACCGCTATCGCGTACCCAAAATTCTGGCACTTTGCAACCGGTGTAAAAAGAAAGCGTCCCATCCCCTTTCGAGCTTAAAATCAATGACTTTTGATCTCCCATGGCAAATATTTTGCCATCGTTAAGTATATTATACAGCTCCGGTGCGTTTTCTTTAGCATGATAAATATTCCCCTCTACAATTGAAATACCTGAATAAATAGGCTTTATACCTGTTAAGTATGAACGGACTTTAGAATTGGCTCCATCGGCAGCAATTAAGATATCTGCTTCAGCATAAGTACCATTTTTAAACAATAGTTTCCAACCATCATTATGCGGTGTCGTGGAAACAAACTGACTGTCCCATATTACTGTATCCGGCTTTAGCGATTCAAGAAGTATGTTTCGTAATGGCCCCCTGTCTATTTCGGGACGACCCTCATCATGATCTTCCTCAGAATGTCCATCCAATTTAATATTCAGATCTTTGTCTAACACAAGCAATTTGCCCGCCTCCGGGCGGTAATTAGCATAAAAGGCATCAATCAATCCTGCTCTGCGAAGTGCCTCTAAGCCCGATTCTTCATGAAGATCTAATGTGGCGCCTTGTACCCTTACAGATGAATTAAAATCTCTCTCGTATACTTTTACATCTGCACCTTTAAGTTGTAGTAGTCGTGCTAAAGTAAGGCCCCCGGGTCCGCCACCTACAATAGCTATTCTTTTATTTTGAATCAACATAATTGAAAATTTAGTTTTTACAATACAAAACTACTTCTTCGGCAATGTTGAAAATTGTATAAATCGGTCGTTTTCGTTCTTACTTAGTTCTTTAGGGGTAACACCGGCAAATTTTTTGACATTTTTTATAAAGTGCGATTGGTCTGTGAAGTTCTGCTCTGGAAATAGTTTACCCTCTTTTATCTGAGTAAAAGAAGCCCTAAACCTTAAAATAGTGCAATAAGCTTTTAATGAAATACCAAACCATTCATTAAAATACCTGTTAATTTGCCTGCTTGTCCAATGTAGTGTTTCAGCAATTTCCTGGATAGTGATTGATCCGGCGGAAGTATATACCAGCTCAAATAATCTTTGTTTACGCAAGTCGACCTCTATATTATTTAACTTATTTAATAGTTTATCGGTAAGTACATTACAAAACTGTTCGAAATCACTAAAGCTTTCTGTGGTAATTCCAAAATAATCTGATGGCAAAACATAAACTGCATCAACGAGGGTTGGAAATTTCCTATCAAACAAGTATTCAATAGCAAGCAATTTGAAGCTAACTGCAAGCATAACTGTTTCTGGCATCAGGGTGCCCTGAGAAGGTGCATCTTCCAGTCCTAATAGCGTAAGCTCGTACGGTTCCTTTAAGGAAAAGAAAAGGTCTATCCTGCCATCAGGCATAATGACGACTCTTTTTTCATGATCGGTTTTATTGGACAGCATCCAAAAGCTGTCTACAAATGTAGAAAGAGATGGATTAGGTTTTATCTCTTTATAGGTTATTCCTTCCATTAGTAATAATCGCGACGGGTATGAAGATCTTATAACTACCAATGCAAAATAGTTTATTTTTCATTAAGTTTGGTTAACGCATGTAAGGAAGCCAAAATCCCACAGAGACCTGTACCTCAACCGTATCATACTATTTAATAGTTAATAGATGTGTAAAAATGATTGAATTGACGGCTAAAATATTCGAAACACAGCTTTCACTTCTAAAATCAATTACTGAGCTCGAGAATGTTCAGCGATTTTTTAGAGATAAAGATCCTAAACATAAATTTTTGGGTGTTAGAATGGCGGCTATTTTTGATTTAGCAAAACAGTTCATTGAAATGCCTATTGATGAAATTGAAAAATTAATAGGAAGTGAGTATTATGAAGCACGAATGGGTGCGGTAAGCATAATGGATTTTCAGGCAAGGAATAAGAAAACAACCCCATTAAGGAAAAAAGAGTTATTTGATCTTTATATTAAATGTCATGACAAAATAGATAATTGGGATTTGGTTGATAGAAGTGCCCCGTATGTTGTTGGTGGTTATTTGTTTGATAAGCCAAGAGACATTTTATACAAACTTGCTAAATCTGATCATGTTTGGGAACGAAGAACGGCAATTGTAAGCACTTATTTTTTTATCAGGCAAAATGACTTATCAGACACTTTCAAGATTGCGGAGATATTGATAAACGATGAGCACGATCTTATTCAAAAGGCAGCTGGAAGCTGGATAAGGGAGGCCGGTAAAAGAGACAAATTAGTTCTAATTGAATTCTTAGACAATTTTGCACGCTCAATGCCTATAGCAATGCTTCGTTGCGCGATAGAAAAACTTGATCCCAAAGAGAACCGCTATTATTTGGAGATCAACAAGAAGAAATGACGAAAATCGTGATTACTGAGCCCTGCTGTTCTCTGTGCGCCCTGTAGATTTATTAATGTAAGTAACCTTTTTAAGTCTGCCGAAACTATAAGCAAGGGTAATCCGGTAATATTTGTTATTGTTCTTTCTTGCAAATTCAATATAAGTCTCACCAATTTCATAATAACCCGCAGGTTTATCCTTCCGAAAGATATCGTTGGCTAGTAAATTGAGTTTTAAAGCTTTATTAAAAAAATCCATTTCAACACCCAAAGCGGCTAAAACTTGGTTATGTCTATAAAAAATCCCGTCATACTTGTCTCCTGTGTACCTGCCTAATATTTGAATTTTAAACAAGTTATTGATGTTAAAATTATTGCTGGAATAAAAATGGAACTGTGGGCGGCTTGTCATCAAACCATAAGGGAAGTCGCCAGTCATATACTTATTATAAGTTAGATCAACTGTGTTCATAGATGTAAACCAGTTTAGGTTAAAGGGAATGGACAAGGAAACAAACCAGGAACTAAGTTTACTAAGGTTTAATGGTTTTAATACATAGGTATTTTCGGCTTCGCCTTGTATTGCTGCCCCGGTAATAGCATCCCTTGTATCTGAATATCCTGCTGTAAAATTGTACTTTTTAAACGATGCTCCTAACTCAAAAGAATTTGTTCTTTCGGGCTTTAAGTAAGGATTCCCCTGTATACTGGTATAAGCATCCTGATAAATACCCGAAGGATTTAAAGCCTGATACCTTGGCCTGGTTATCCGCGAAGTATAAGACATTCTAAACTGAAGCTGATCAGAGATTTTAACAGCGATAAAGGCACTCGGAAAAAAATTAAGGTAATTGTCTTTTATCTCTTCTAGTCCCTGAACATCAGTTTCCAATTTATAACTGGTCCATTCGGTTCTTACTCCTATCCCATAGTTTACCTTTAGGCTCATTTGACCATTGAAATTCAGATATGCAGCAGGAATATTTTCCTGATACTTAAAGTCTGCCGAACGTGTCTCATCCAGCACAAAATCATTTCCATTTTTAACTGTAAAGAAATCTGAATAGAATTTATTACTAGCAAAGCTGTATTTAGCTCCGAATTCAAGTCTGTTATTTAAATTAAATGCCTTAGTATAATCTGTCTGGGCGTTTGCCAATCTAATTCTATAACCTGCTTTATTATTTAAAACGTTATAGGACCCCTGCCCGTTAACTAACTTATTTTCATTTATATCATCGTCTGTTTTCGAAATATACCCCGCGTATTGGCCGCCAATAAATAAAGAAGAACCAAGGCTGTCTATATCTCTGTTGTAATTAAGATTAATGGAGTTGTTATTGATTACATTATCATTAGCTATGTCACTCCTAAAAAATTCCTTCATTAAGGTAGAAGTGATGGTATTTTCACTTTTAGTACTTCCACCTAAGTCATTATAAGATCCACTATATTCGGCCGAGAGGTAACTCTTTTCGTCGAGATCGTATTGTCCTCCAAGACTATAATTAGAGAAATTATCATATTTCCTATTCCAGTCAGTCATGAGCACAGAGCTAAAATGATCCACAAGCTTTAATCTTGACCTTGTGGTATTTAATATTTCTCTGGTATTACCCAGCAATAGCCCATAGCTTCCTGTTAAGGATAGTTTGTCCTTTTTATAGTTGACATCTATATTGGTATTTGCACTTGGAGAACTAAAATCTGAAGTGGTAAATATCTGTTTAAAACTCCCTTTATATCCTTCTTCGGCATTTGTAACCGTTATCACATTAATAACTGATTTACCTTCCGCATCATATTTTGAAGAGGGATTTGCAATAATTTCAATCTTCCTGATCTGTGAAGAGGAAATAGAAGACAGCTGTTCGGTAGTTATTCGCCTTCCATTTAGGTAAATAACGGATTCTCCCTTCCCCCTAACAGACACTCCTTCTTCAGTAACGCTAACATTTGGGGATTTGGAAAGAATTTCAATTGCTGTAGTACTTGTTGCTAAAATTGTATTGGCCACATTGACTTCAATTGTCCCGTTTGGTATATTTCTAAATAAAGGAACTTGCCCAACCACCTCTACCCCTTTCAAAATCCTTTGGTTGATAAGCATAGGCACCTCCTTAAGATCTATAACCCGTTGAGCAGAACTGATCTGCAGAGGACCCTGATATTGCTTGTGATATTCCATGGAGGAAACCAACAGTATATAGATGCCATCTTGTATGTTTGTTAGCTGAAAAAATCCTGATGTATCTGCAAAAACACTTTTAATCATAGATGAATCTTTAGCCGAAAGTAAGGTCGCTACTGCAAACTCAACTCCTTTACGAGTATTCATGTCGACGGCGGTTCCCTTAATATTACCCAGCTGGGCATGAGTATTAATTCTGGCAAAAAAGATCAGGATAAATAGTATTATAAAAACTTTGGACATAGTGGTGTATTGGATACTTTTTTTCAAAAGTCCAAAACAATTCCCCGTTGGAAGTGCAGCAATCGGGAATCAGGAGTACGAATTTATAAATCCGTACTGTAGGCAATATTGTCTATCTGTATTTTTTGCTGATGATTAGCTGGGGTTGTGCCGGTAAGCTTTTTAAAAGTAGCAAAGAATGTGGATTTGGAATTAAACCCAACTTCGTAACCAACAGATTCTAACGTTAAGCGATTACTTGAAGCCATTATTTTGCAAGCCTCATTGATCCTAAATTCGTTAACATATGTAGTGAAATTTTTGCCCAGATTATCATTAAGGAGTTGAGATAATTGATGACTGGAAATATTAGTTTCTTTTGATAGCTCATTTAACTTAAGGTCCGGATTTTTATACAACTCTTTTTCAGTCATTATTTTTTCAAGCCGTGCAAATAAGGTATTTACCTCCTGGTCGCTCACTTTCTTGTTTGGATACTTGCTCTGTCCCAAAATGAATAAGTCGCTTGTTTTTTTTCGGTACAGAAGCGTAAAAACGACCATGTATAAGCAAAAAGAAAATGCGAGAGAACCGTTGAGATATAGTGAAAACGAGGCTCTCCACAAAGCCAACTGGAAAAAGGCAAAGATAAGGGCTGTGCTACCAAAAACAGTAAGGAGCCATATTTCTGAGGCTTTCATTTTATAGTCTTTTGCAAACAGTTTTTTCAATATATCTTTTAATACCAAGCCTGAAGCTACCAAATAAGCAAACCACTCTGCGTAGATAATCTGTACAAAATAATTGTTCCAAAGCTTTGGATAGGTTTGATAAGGATATATAATTCCCGGGATAAGGATAATGGCAAACAACACAGCAATACCCCATTTAGAAGATCTTGTTAAAGGCGCACCAGGGTTTATAGTTGATTTTAGAAAATAATAAAGAAAAGGTCCGATAAAAAAACATGCTGTAAGGCCTATCTGCAGATAAATTTTAGCAAGTGAGGGATAAAAACTTACAAAAATAGATTTACCTATCCTTAGGCTTATAGCCAGGAGCAATGCTCCAAAAAATAGATTTGACAGATGTTTTTTTTTGGTAAAAAAGAAAAAATAAACGCTCAAAATGAGCCCGTTAAATACGCCTAAAGCACCAAAAAAGAATAAGAGTCCTTTACCAACATCCATATAATCAGTATAGCTTTTACCGATGTAAAATAAGCAGAAAAAATCAATTTTCATTGGCAAGTTTTGGCACACGATTTTTGTGTATTTTTACGGCAAATATTAAGTAATATGTCCTTTACCTCCTTAGGTTTATCGACTGCTTTATTAGAAGCATTGGTAAATCAGAATTTCACAGTACCTACTCCTATTCAACAAACTGCTATACCAGCCATATTAAACAAAAAAGATGTGCTGGGTATAGCTAAAACAGGTTCTGGAAAAACTGCGGGATATGTTTTGCCAATTCTAATGAATTTGCAAGAAACAGCAGGGGTAAAAAATCGCCATGCGAATGTATTGGTTTTAGTACCAACACGTGAACTAGCCGAACAGGTAAAAGATGTTTTTAAGACTTTTAGTAAGGCCCTCACTGTGCCCATTAAAACATTGGCAGTATATGGCGGTGTTTCTATTAACCCGCAAATGATGGCTTTACAAGGTGTAAATGTGCTTGTCGCTACACCCGGCAGGTTATTGGAATTGGTAGAATCAAATGCCGTGCACCTATCTACCATTGAAACATTGGTGCTAGACGAAGCAGATAAGATGCTTAATCTAGGGTTTAAAGAGGAAGTAAACAGAATCATTTCTCTTTTACCTAAAAAGCGCCAAAATATATTGTTTTCTGCTACATTGAGTGATGATTTGCAACACATTCACCAAATCTTACTACATGATCCAGTAGTTATTAAAATTGAGGTTGAAGAAGATTCACTTGACCTTATCAACCAGATAGCGTATATAGTTACAGATGAGAAAAAGGGCCCGTTTTTACGTCATCTGATCAATCATCATGAAATGAAACAAGTGTTGGTATTTGCTTCTTCGGTTCATCAGGTTGATGCCATTGTAAACAAGCTACGTAAAAATAATATTGACGCAAAAGCTGTTCACAGTAAAAAAAGCCAGGGAGCAAGAACAGAGGCTTTATCTCATTTTAAATCTGGTAAACTTAGGGTTTTAGTAGCAACAGATTTAATGGCGAGAGGAATTGACATTAATTTCCTTCCTTTTGTGATTAATTATGAACTTCCAAGGTCACCTAAAGATTATATTCACCGTATTGGAAGAACTGGCCGTGCTGACACACCCGGAGAAGCAATTTCGATGGTTAGTCCTAATGAGCTTCCTCATTTTGAAGTAATTCAAAAAAAGATGGGTAAGAAAGTAAAAACTACTTACCCGGTATGATCTTATAAATCGCACCTTTTTCTTCTTCAATCAGGTTAACAAGCAGATAGATTTCGCCGTTACGATCCTCACCAAAGCTATAGATCTGCCAATTTCCAGGTTCCCGGGAAATAGAGAGTTTTTCCATTTTCCAGAGTTCTTTGTTAATGTCGGTTAATGACCAAATGGTTCCCATTAAATCGCCAAAAACGTATTTACCGAAAAGCTGCGGGAGTTGTTTACCGCGATAAAGAAAGCCACCGGTAACACTGATACCTTCATTACGGCCATAATCGGCTATTGGGTTGATCCAGTTTTTTGGATCAGGATCATTTGGAGATTTAACATGTGTACCTTCCCTAACCCGCCAGCCATAATTTCCACCCTTGGTAACAATATCAATTTCTTCCCAATTCTTTTGACCCACATCTCCGGCAAACAATCTTCCGTTAAGTTTGTCGAAGCTAATCCGCCACGGGTTTCTAAAACCATATGCATAAATTTCAGGTTTTGTATTCTCCATTCCTATAAATGGATTGTCTTTTGGAATGGCATAAGGAAGCGTATTTACATCAATTCTAAGTATTTTACCAAGTAAAGTATTTAAATTTTGTCCATTGCCATAAGTACCGTGCATATCATTATATGCACCGCCATCTCCTAGGCCTATATATAAGAACCCATCAGGGCCAAACTTTAGGTCTCCTCCGTTGTGGTTAGATTCAGGTTCATCAATAACCAAAACTTCCCTTGATTTGGTTTTATCAGCCAGATCAGGATTTTCTGTAGAAACTTTGTATTCACGAATAATACTTTGATGGTCTATGCCCGGAGTTTTAGGAACACGCTTGCTAAAGTAAACATAGAACTTGCCATTCTCTGCGTATTGAGGATGAAAGGCCAGCCCCAACAATCCCATTTCATCACTACTTCCCATCATCAGTACCTCATCTGTGAAATCTAAAAAGGGTTTGGATAGAAGTTTACCATTTTTGATAATTCTGATCCGCCCCTTTTGTTCGCAAATAAATAAACTACCAGATTTATCATTTGGCGCCGCAAATGCTGTGGGATATGATAATTGATCGGATATGAGTTGAAGATTGACTTTTACTGGAGATAAGCCGGTTTGTGCTTTAACTCTCGTAATTACAAATAACAGCGCAAATACAATTATTAAGGAGAGGCTTTTTGATTTCATAGTGTTAATATAATGCATTTAATAATTAAAGTATAATTAAATTGGATAGGTTGGATTTTGCAGCATATCTAATTTAAAAGAGAAAGCAACATTACAGTATGTTGTGAATATGATCGTTATAATACAATCGTCATCTCGACGATAGGAGAGATCTCTTGTTTATGCTAATTTGCTGTGTAGCTACTTCATGGTCAAGAGATCTCTCCTATCGTCGAGATGGCGAGAAAGAAATATGTTGTGACGAATACCTAACACAAAAGATACAAGTAAGAAAACAAAATGTTGGCAACTAAAATTCCGAATTCTTTTGCGCCTGATTAACTTTGGGCCATGAGACAATATACCCTAAGCGCATCCCTAATTATATTGACCATAGCCCTGGTATCCTGGGGCCAGAAAGGTCATAAAGCCATTGCCACTATTGCAGAAAAACACTTAGCTCCAAACACAAAAACCATAGTAAGCACCTATCTGAAAGGTGAAACCATGAGCGAGGCAAGTACTTGGGCTGATGAGATTAGTGATGATCCTCAATATAAAAAAACTGCATCCTGGCATTACATCAACCTTCCAATGGGATTAACCAAAGAGCAGTTTACAGATTACGTTATTAAACAAGACAAAGACAATGTTTATACTGCAATTTTAAAAGCAGAGGCAAACCTTAAAGATAAAACACTTAGTTTGGCACAAAAAAATCAGGCATTAAAATTCCTGATTCATCTTGTTGGTGATGCACACCAACCCATGCATGTTAGCCGTGCCGAAGATAAGGGCGGCAATGATGTACAGGTAAGATTTAATGGAAATGGAACTAATTTGCATGCCTTATGGGATGGAAAACTTATAGACCATGAAGGATTCAATTATGCTGAAATGGCAAAAAAATACGATTGGGCCAACCCGGAACAAGTGAAGAAATGGCAGGCCGATAGCCCTATGCAATGGCTATGGGAAAGTTACCAGGTAAGCACTCAGATCTACGACGACACTCAGCCAGGTGGTAACATTGATGAAGCTAGCTACAAAAGATCAATCGCAATTGTCCACCTGCGCATTGCTCAAGCTGGTATACGATTGGCTGGAGAATTAAACAAACTATTTAACGAACAACAACAGACTCGCCCTATAGAAAAACCGATAGTACCTATCGCTGTAGTTCCGTCCAAACCTTTGGCTAAAGCAATCACGGTAAAATTAACTGACCTAAAGAGCTCTGTTGGCAAGAATGTAATAGTAACAGGCAAGGTATTTAGCCTGAAAGACATTAAAAGTATGGTATTAGTTAATGTTGGAGCAGCGCATCCCAATCAACTCCTTACCCTAGCGCTAAAAGGGAAAGCGAAAGTATTGGCAGATAAGATTAACGGAAAAACCATCACTATTCAAGGCACAGTGAGCTTATTTAAAAATAAACCAGAGATGGTAGTGACTGACCCTAGCCTGATCAAGTTTTAAGTACCAATAATGAGATGAATGACTACAGCATTTCTAGTTGTAGTCATTCTCTTGATTTGAAATTATAGATCTCGCTACCCTTCCATATAATAAACCCAAGTTTAGCACATTGCCTGGCAACTTCAGATTCAACGGCAGAAGGAACGTCATTTACAATCTTCCACCGAACAGCATACTTGCTATTATAGTTGATGTAAATAACCAGATCTTCGCAGTTCCGGTTTTCGATAAGTTCTTTTGTTAATGAATCCTGCAGCTCAGCTGCAAAGCGGGAGAGTCTTTCATGCATCACCTTTGACAATGGAGGTGCGGGTTTAAGGTCTGGTTCAATTATAGCAAGTACAGTAACGGTAGTCATAAGTAATCCTCAAGTGCCGCTAATATTACCAAAAAGATGCAGAGCCACAAATTATGCAACTGAATTTAACATAATTTAAAGTTTAGTACCTGATTAACAAGAGAAAAAAAATCTTTCATCTGCGTTTAAACAGTCCTTAAAGAAAAGCAACATAATTCAAAATCGATTTCTCATTTTAAAGCTCTCTTACACCTTAATACCCCACAGACAACAAAGGGATTATACAAGCACAATAAAATCAATCCTGAAGCCTAAAAATAACCTTAATTAATCACAAAAAACACTCAACCATGCCCTTGCTTAAGGACGTTAATTTGCTTATTTTTGCATAGTTCCTGATTTTTCCTTTTACCATTATAGAAACCTAATTGACTACGTTGAAAAATAGAGATAGAAATGTTATGCCCCAAGGTAAGCCCTCATTTAAAGAAGCTTTAAAATTTTGGTTTAAATTGGGTTGGATAAGTTTTGGAGGCACGGCAGGCCATATCAATATTATGCATGAGGAATTGGTAGGTCAAAAAAAATGGATTAGCAACAGCAGATTTTTCCACGCATTAAGCCTTTGCATGCTTTTGCCCGGTCCAGAAGCCCAGCAATTAGCCATTTATATTGGCTGGCAGCTACATGGTAAAAAGGGCGGACTAATAGCCGGCATTTTATTTGTACTTCCCTCCATGTTTATTTTGCTATTACTAAGCATACTGTACGTTTCTTATGGAAATCAGCCATGGATGTTTGCTATGTTCAATGGATTTAAGCCTGCTGTTATCTCCATCATAATAGTAGCGCTGTTAGGTATAGGCAAAAAAGCACTCCATACCAGGCTTCATATTTTAATGTGCGCTTTAGCCTTTATCTGTATTTTCTTCTTTAACATCTCGATGTTCCTGATCATAATAGGAACGATTTTACTCGCTGTTCTAATCCAACGATTGTGGCCTGCGCTATCTGCTAATAGAATTTCGGAGAATAACCTAACCTCTTCTAATGAAGAAACTTTCTATTTTAATAAAAACTCTGTGGCACGTGGCACAAACACACCCAATAGCAAGTCTTTACGGCAAACGGCTATTTTTGCGCTGATCTGGCTAATTCCTTTACTTTTGTTGTACTTTCTTTCTGTTGATTTTCCATTTTGGAAAGACCTAAGCCTCTTCTTTACCCAAACTGCATTATTTACAATAGGAGGATCTTATACTGTTTTACCATATGTTGCACAGTTTAGTGTTTCGAAGCTGAACTGGCTAAGTAAGATGCAAATGATTGATGGTTTTGCCCTTGCTGAAACAACTCCCGGCCCATTAATTATTGTGGTGTGTTACGTAGGATTTATGGCAGCCTTTAATCATTTTTCAGGTTCTATCCTTATGGGCACAATTGGGCTTTTAATTACAACCTTCAATACCTTTTTACCTTCATTCTTATTCATATTTGTTGGCGGACCGATTATTGAAAAAACACATGGAAATAAAACAATTGGCAATGTTCTGGGATTTGTAACAGCTGCAGTTGTGGGAGTGATTTTAAACCTCACCTTATTTCTGGGAAAGGATATTATTTTCCCCGGTGGAGTATCTTTTAAGTATATTGATTTTTACTCATTGGCCTGGATTATTATCACCCTGGTGTTAATGAAAAAATTTAAAGTTAACGTCCTCTATATTATTGGACTGAGCTTATTTTTCGGCCTCGCCCATTTTTATATTTTCAGATAAAATTATAATTTAACTGTTTAATATTAAATAGCATGAATTTACCAGCGCAATTAGCAAAGCACTTAAAAGATGTTCATTTTGGCGGGAACTGGACATCATCAAACCTTAAAGACAATTTGACGGATGTAAACTGGCAACAAGCAACAATGCAGGTTCATTCTTTTAATACCATCGCTACCTTAGTTTATCATGTGAATTACTACATAAGTGCAGTGCTAAAGGTATTACAAGGAGAACCACTTGAGGCTAGCGACAAATATAGTTTTGACCTTCCTCCAATCGAGTCACAAAGAGACTGGGATAATTTGCTGGACAAAACCTTTGCCGATGCAGAAACCTTCACTTTACTGATTGAGCAGTTGCCAGAGCATAAACTTTGGGAAAACTTTACAGATGAGAAATACGGAACCTACTACAGAAATATCCAAGGGATTATTGAACACACTCATTACCATTTAGGACAGATTGCGCTGATAAAAAAAATACTCTTACAAGCAGCTGAAAACCAAAGCAAAGGTTAGTTTTCTGTGATTTTTAAGTTTCTGAAATCTCCTGCAGATTCGCTGCCGGTCCAGAAAGCTATCTTCCCGGAATTTAGATTGCTTAAAGGAACCACTTCCAAGCATGGCTTAGGGTTTTCATTTACATAGACACTGATCATTTTTGCTTCCACTTTAATCCGAACCTTAAACCATTCTGCCGGATTAACATCCTCTCCGATCGGTTGCTCATACTTTAATGGAGAAGCTTCTCTAAGCTTTGGCCAGTCATTACCGGGAAGAGAAATATATTGGACAGCATGTTTTTTACGCAGCTCGTTATCAGATCTAAAATTAAATGGCCTAAAATAGATTGCCTCATAAGTAGAATCGTTTTGTATGTGGAAAGCAAATCCAACAAAGCTTTTCTGGAAAATATCTTCACCCTTCACCTCAAACGTTATCTCACCGTTTTTAAAATCGCGGTGTTTTATTACAGCAAAGCCTGCATCATACTTTGAATTTATATGTAAAGTGGGCTTTTGAGATGAACCACTCATATTTATGGTTCGATTTACGGTATGTGTAACCTTTGTAATGTCTACAGTTACTGTTTTCTGAGCCGATACTTTTACACTAACCGAAAAAATGAGTGTCAAAAGTATAAGTAAGGATTTTGGACTTTTCATATTGTTAATTTTCCTTTACAGTTCAAGAGCTATGCCAATGAATTTACCTACCTTAATAAGGCTTTTGACTACCCATGCTGTTCAAAATTGAACATCTACCGTTCGGATAAGAACAGTATCCATCCTTGAAATGATTAGTAAAAAGAAATAAAACCTTATTTTTACTTTTAGAATCGTCTATATCATATAATTCATTCCTTATGATCAGTTCCAACATTTCAAATGAAGCTTTAGATATATTTCGTAAAGGATTAGCGCATTTCATCACTTTTGATGACACTGAATGGACTGAATTCATATCGCACCTTAACTATAAGGTTATTAAAAAGAGGGATCATTTTTCAGTTAAGGATAAAGTTTGTAATGATATTGGATTTATTGTAAATGGTTCAGTTCGCTATTACCATGTTAAGGATGGCATAGAAATAACTGGGTATTTCAGTTTTGAAAATGAATTTGTAAGCTCTTACAAAAGCTTTCTTACGCAGCACCCCTGCACTGGATACATACAAGCGCTTGAACAAACGGGACTGATACTTATTTCCCGTAAAAACATGGACCTGATGCTTAATCATCCATTATTGGGCTACAAGATGGAACGTTTCGGCCGATTGGTTGCAGAACATTACATCTGCTGTTACGAAGACAGGATCACATCTTTTATTACTGAAACTCCTGAAGAACGTTATCTTAAAATGCTCGAAACAACGCCTGAAATTATGCAACGTGTACCACAACATTATGTTGCCAATTTTTTGGGCATTACACCTGTGTCACTTTCGCGGATAAGAAAAAGGACTTTAATATACGCCTAACTCCAGGCACCCATAATTAATTTCTTATCTTTTGTTAACGTTTTGGTTTACAGACCTCAGCTATATTTGTATCATACAAATCGAAAAGACATGCATACTATATTAGGTGCCGGCGGGCCAACAGCAAACGCGCTTACAAAAGAATTATTAAACCATAATCCTAATGAAACTATTCGCCTGGTAAGTCGCAGGCCACTTAAAGTTACAGGTACCAACGTTACCTGGCAAAAAGCTGATCTGTTAAACTATGCAGAGGTATTGGCTGCTGTAAAAGGTTCTGCTGTAGTTTACATGTGCGCAGGTCTGATTTATGATAAAACCATATGGCAGCAACAATGGCCAGTAATTATGCAGAACCTGATTAACGCATCAAAAGAAACGCAGGCGAGGTTAATATTTTTCGACAATGTGTATATGTACGGGCTGGTTAAAGGTCCCATGCTTGAGACAACACCATACAACCCAATTAGTGTGAAAGGTGAAGTTAGGGCGCGTATAGCTACACAACTGATGGAGGAGGTTAAAGCAGGAAACATACAAGCTACAATTGCCCGGGCTGCAGATTTTTATGGTACAGATTCTATGAATAGTTTTCTGGATATGATGGTATTAGATAAGTATGCAAAAAAAACATCTGCACAATGGATTGGCGACCCGAAAGTGTTACACAATTTCACTTACATACCTGATACTGGCAAAGCAATGTATCTTTTAGGGCAAACACCAGATTCTGATAATCAGATATGGCATTTGCCTACTGCTGCACCAATAACAGGAAAGGAATTTATAACATTGGCTGCCGAAATTTATGGGGTAAAGCCTGCTCACACTACTATTAATAAATTTATGCTTCAGCTGGTTGGTTTATTTAAAAAAATTGTAGCCGGAACTGTAGAGATGTATTATCAATATGATCATGACTACAATTTCAATTCTTCAAAATTTGAAAATACATTTAAGATAAAACCCACCAGTTATAAAGAAGGAATAAAGCACATGTCAGAGACTTTATACCGGGCAAAATAAAAATCCACATTGTTAATATTCTCACAAATACATTAAGGAACGATAGTTTAAGTCGATTAAAATATTTTCATTATTAAGCTATTTTATTGAATAAATATATATTTTTACGGAAAAAAACATATGCTCTCAAAATCTTATAAAATTATTGCCTTTTTATTTCTTGCAACAAGCTTATCGCTATTAATTTCGTGCAAAAAAAATGATGAAGATCTTAAAAGGCAGATCGCTGAATTAGAGTCTAGAGTTTCTGGTATCGAAAATCAAATTGGCAATATCAATTCTAATCTTACCATTTTGCAACAACAAGGTAAACTAAACTCCGATGAGATTAATTCCTTAAAAGCTCTAACATCTGACCTATCGACCCTTACTAATGAAATAAAAAATGGCGGAGTTACCAATTCTGTTGACATAGCTAACTTAAAAACATCGCTTCAACAAGCAGCTACTATTATACAACTAGGGTCTTTAAAAACTACAATCACTCAATTAGGTGAAACGATAAATAAAATTGATACCGAACAAAAAGCCACTGCGACAGCTACAAGTGAATTACAATCGGCAATAACAAAGATGGCCGCCGATTTAGAAGAATTGAAAAATGGAGAGAGCACACAAGAAATAAATGGAAAAATTGAAAAGGGCGGATTCTTAAAAGGTTCAATTTTATATCTATTCGAGATGGACTCAACATTAACTCAAACAGGCAGAAGTTTTAATAGTACAATTACCGATAATTATGGATCATTTAGTCTGAGGGTTAAAAATCTTAAGGGCAAAAATGTTAGAGTTGTTTCTTCTGGCTTCTATTTCAACGAAGTATCAGGTAAGAACTCCTCCTCTCAAATATCATTATCCGGTCTTGTAAAGATCAATACGTCTGAAGCAGTCAATGTCAACATTCTTACTGCTCTGGAAGAACCAAGGGTAAAATACTTAATTGATCAGGGAAAGTCCTTTAATGATGCAAAAATTCAATCAGTAAATGAAGTTTTGAGTGTTTTTGGTATTCAAAACCCTGGGATTAAAAGAGCAGAAAAGGTAAATCTAATTGGATCCTCAAGTAGAAGTAATATTTTGCTCTCGTTATCCACAATGCTAGTTGGGTTTAGATCAGACGGTGAGCTGACTGAAATTCTAAACGATATTGCAGAAGATTTAAAAACTGATGGTCTGCTGAACGATGTTTCTTTGGGTAATAGTATCATGACTCACCTATATTATTTAGATACGACCAAGGTAATCAATCAGGTAAAAGCTAAATACACTGCACTATATCCGGATTCTATACTTAATAAAATAAATCTTAGCTATTTGGATCAATTTAAAAAATCAACTTCTTACATCAAATCCTTTGATTTAATCGAATATCCAGCACTGGGTTCAACGATATACAAAGGTAAAAACATCCTGAATTCGACTACTACTACGCTTAACAATAATATATTTGAAATATCCGCTAATTTAGTTGAGAGCGCTCTAAAATTCAGAGTGGAAGTAACAGCTGATGCTGGTGAGTTATCAGAGCTATTAGGTACAAATAAAAATTGGGCTATATCTTATCCGACAAAAAACAAGGCAATTTTAGAGACCTCTACGGTTGGATTAAATACAATTACTTTTACTACTGGAACTCTTCCTTCAAAGACGGCAACTTTAACCGTCAAATTTTATGAAAACGGTCTATCAGTTCCCACTATAACTAAAACAATACCTGTAAACTTAAATTAATAAATTGAACTGAATCTGGTTAAAAAAATAATCGTAGAAGAAAACCTCTGATTTTCTTCTACGATTATATATATTGTTACGCATTTTCTAAATCTGCAATTATCAGTTTTTTCATTTTCATTAATGCCCCCATTACCCTCTGGCCACGAACAGGATCGCTAACCAATTTACTTAATGCTTTAGGTATAATTTGCCAGCTTATCCCAAACGGGTCAGTTAACCAGCCACAGCCCACTTCTTTACCTCCATTGGCCGTTAACTGACCCCAGTATTTATCAATTTCTTCCTGATTTTCACATTCCACAACCAAAGATATTACATCAGTAAAACCAAAACCATGATTGGCTGAACTATCCATCGCCATAGCTACAAAATCCTTGATCTTAAATTGGGCATGCTTTACAAATTCTTCATTATCATCATCTTCCTTACTATATTTTAGCACGCCCTGGATATTGGATTGAGGAAACAGGTCCGTGTAAAAATGAACTGCTTTTTCTGCTTTACCAGCGTTATCACCTGTAAACATTAATGTAGGACAAAACTTTTGAGGAGTCTGACTTTTATCTCCGGTGTACACCTGCCAAGATACACCATATTTATCTTGTACCCAGCCATATTTAGGGCTCCAATCGTAGCTATCAAGCGCCATTAAGGCACTGCCACCTTCCATCAATTTATTCCAGTATCTTTCTGTTTCTTCTTCGCTTTCGCAGATGACCATGAATGAAATGGATGGGTTAGGTGATGAAGTTGGCCCATCATTAAGCAACATAAACTTTTGTCCGCTTAATTCAATTTGTATCACGAATGGAGAGGTTTGACTGATTTTTCCTTCTCCAAAAGTCTGGATATAAAAATCTGATGCTTCTGCAATCTTACCTCTGATGGTTAAACAAGGATAAATTAAATTTTTCATAGTCTAAAGGTTTAAATATTTACTTATACTAAGATACTATACTTAAACAGATTCTATGATGGGCATAACCGACAATAAAAGGGGTAAATTATGACAACCATTCTTCTAGTCTACTAATGGTATCCTCATAAAAGATCTTGTAAGTATCCTTTGTTACATAACCAATATGAGGTGTAGCCAACACATTATCTAGCCTACGAAAAGGATGCTCAGCTGGCAGTGGTTCAGTATCGTAAACATCTAAAGCCGCTCCTGCAATTTTATTGTTTACCAATACATTAATCAAGTCAGCCTCATTTACAAGGGGGCCTCTCGATGTATTGATAAGGTAAGCAGTTGATTTCATTAAATTAAGTTCTGATGAAGTTACAATGTTTCTGGAGCGCGAGCTTAATACTAAATGTAGGGTCACAAAGTCGGCCGTTTTAAATAGTTCTTCTTTACTAACCAGTCTTACGCCATGTTCATTTGCCTTCTCTAAAGTAAGGTTTTCACTCCAGGCAATCACCTCCATCTCAAAAGCCTTTGCATAACGAGCTATTGTACTTCCAATATTGCCTAAACCAATAACCCCAATAATTTTCCCTTTTAAATCCACCCCCACTTCTCTTTGCCAGTTACCCTCTCTTAAAGTTGTCGATTCTGCAACAACATTTCTTGCCATTGCCAGCAATAGTGCCCAGGTTATTTCCGGCGCGCCACTAGCATGATATCCGGTAATTGAAATGGCAATCCCCAATTCTTCTGCAGCTTTTGCATCTATGGAGGCATTACGTCTGCCTGTTGAAACAATAAGCTTCAAATTAGGTAAACTAGATAAGATTTCTCTTGACAAAGGTGTCCTTTCGCGCATTACACAGATGGCCTGAAATGGCTGCAAGGTCCGTATAACTTCTTCTTGCGAAGCCATATGGTGATTGAATACGGTAATGTCGGCCTTTTTATGAACGTTGGTCCAATCGCCAAATGAAAAAGCTACATTTTGATAATCATCCAATATGGCGATTTGGGGAAGTGTTTTCATTGTTGTTATTTTTTATGAAGTGTAAGTCTGTGATTAAAATTAGGAATAAATAGTTCTACTGTCAGAGAGACATCACGAAGAAGTTACAAATGATTCAAATAAAACCGATAAGCAAGCAAATATGATCTTTTAGATCAAAGAACTAATTAGAATTTCAATTCAGACTGATAGTATTGATAGTTCTAACAACTCAATTCTTGAATTTATTAAGACACTGTTAAATTGTATAGCATAAAAAGTTATATTTAGTACTTGTTAGGTACTATATAATATCAGATGATCAGATTCGCAAAAAAGAGAACCAAGGTTACTCTTACAATTTTGGCGGGTGTTGTAATTGCGCTCTTTACCCTGCAATTCACACCAACAAGCACTACTCTGCTCCAATTAAAGAAAGGGACTCACATTGTCCTTATAGGAAACAATTTGGGATCAAGAATGATGAACTATGGACATTTCGAAACAGAAATGCATTTGCGATATCCAGAGCTCAACTTGTATATAAGAAATATGTGCGATGGAGGGAATACTCCTGGTTTCCGGCCACATGCCAGCAGAGTGTCGCCATGGGCCTTTCCTGGAGCAGAAAAATTCCAAACAGAGCTTGCCAACAATTCAGATAGCGAGGGTCATTTTGAAACCGAAGATCAATGGCTTACCAGACTAAAAGCCGATGTAGTTATTGCGTTCTTTGGATACAATGAATCTTTTGAAGGGCCAAAGGGCCTTGAAAATTACAAGGCCGAACTTGATGCCTTTATTAAACATACTTTAAAACAGCAGTACAACGGTGTTTCTACTCCTCAATTGGCCATCGTTTCGCCAATTGCATTCGAGGATCTTTCTAAACAGTTTGATTTGCCCAATGGAAAACAGGAAAACATTAATCTTTCCTTGTATGCAGAGGCTATGAAAGAGATTGCGGCGAACAATAATGTACGCTTTGTTGATGTTTATTCGCCTACAAAAAAATGGTTTGAAACTACCGAAAAATACCTGACTATAGATGGATCACAACTTAGTGACACCGCCTATGCACGTTTCGCTCCTTTATTAGCTAATCAGATTTTTGGTGAAATGGCAGCAAAAGCTGAAGAAAACAGGGCCCTTGTTCATGCAGCCGTATTAGAGAAAAACTGGACATGGCACAATGATTTTAAAATTCCAAATGGCGTACATGCGTATGGGCGCAGATACGATCCTTTTGGGCCTGATAATTATCCTGCAGAGATTAAAAGACTCCGCGAAATGACAGCAATAAGGGATACAGCAATTTGGAAAGCCGTAAAGGGTGAAAAAATGGATCTGGTTGCTGCGGATAAGAATACAACCCCTCCTCCTGTAGTAAAAACAAATTATAATGCTGAAAGAAATGGGAGCTTGAAGTACTTATCTGGTGAGGAAGCGTTAGCAAAACTAAAAGTGGCTCCAGGTTTTAAAATAGAACTGTTTGCCTCAGAAAAAGAATTTCCGGATTTGGCTAAACCTTGCCAGATCACTTTTGATAATAAAGGCAGATTATGGGTGGCAACCATGCCTAGTTACCCGCATTACAAACCTGGGGATGCTAAGCCTAATGATAAGTTGATTATTTTAGAAGATACAAATAATGATGGAAAAGCCGATAAACAGACCGTTTTTGCGGATGGACTACATCTTCCGTTAGGTTTTGAAATCACTGCCGAAGGGGTTTACCTTTCGCAAGGAACAAACTTTGTGCTTTTAAAAGATACTGATGGCGACGGCAAAGCAGACAAAAAAGAAATTCTGTTGAGCGGTTTTGATGATCATGATACCCATCACAATATACACGCCTTTACTACCGACCCTTCAGGAGCTATATATATGGGCGAGGGTGTGTTTTTGCACACAAACGTAGAAACATCTTACGGGCCTGTTAGAGCTACCAATGGTGGCTTCTATCGCTACAGTCCGCAATTGCATAAGTTAGAACGCACTGCCCAACCATATGTACCTAATCCCTGGGGTATTGCCTTTGATCAATGGGGACAGAATTTTTATGCAGAAACATCGAGCCCAGACGTATGCTGGATGTTGCCAGTTTCGGTAAAACCAAGATATGGAGTGTTTACTGAGAAATCCAGAGATTTATTACAACCGGAACATCGTGTTCGTCCTACCTCTGGTTTGGAGTTTGTTTCAAGTCGGCACTTCCCTGATGAACTGCAAGGAGATTTTTTAATAAATAATACGATCGGTTTCTTAGGTACTAAAGAACATACTCTTGTTGACGATGGAACGGGATATAAAAGCAGACACAGACAGGATTTACTAATAGCAGAAGACAAAAATTTTAGGCCGGTAGATATGGAGTTTGCGCCTGATGGTTCTTTATACGTTGCCGATTGGCACAACATCTTAATCGGACACATGCAACACAATGCCCGGGATCCGTTAAGAGACCATGTACATGGTCGAATTTACAGAATCACCTACCCTTCTCGTCCGCTAGTAAAACCAGTAAAAATTGCAGATGCAAGCATTCCGGAGCTTTTGGAGAACCTGAAGTTACCAGAAGACAGAACACGATCACGTACACGATCTGAGTTGCGCGGACGTAAAGTTTCTGACGTGCTTATTGAGGTGAAAACATGGGTGGCTAAATTGGATAAAAATGATCCTAGATATGAGCACAACCTTTTGGAGGCACTTTGGGTAACCTGGGGGTTAAATAAAGTAGACGATCAGTTACTTAGACAGTTGCTAAAAGCAAAGGATTTCCATGCAAGGGCAGCTGCGGTAAGAGTGTTAAGATACACAGGACATCAGATAGCTGATCAGCCGGAATTGTTAATGCAGTCTGCGGCCGATGAAAACGGCAGGGTTCGACTTGAAGTGATTGCTGCCGCATCTTGGTTACCTAAAGATAAAGCATTACCTATAGAGCTGGAAGTTAGCAAAAAACCCCTTGATGATTGGATGAGAGCACCTTATGAAACTGCTATAGCTCACTTAAACGGAAGATCTGTAACAGAGAAAAAAGGAGAAAAGCTGACCACAGCTTTGAGTGGCGAAGAGCGCAAGCTCTTTGTAAAAGGACGAGCAATATTTGCTAAAGAAGGTTTTTGCATTACCTGCCATCAGGGAGATGGTAAAGGTTTGCCATCATCTGGATTTCCTCCAATTACAGGATCAAAATGGGTTACGGGAAATCAGGACCGCTTAATTAAGCTGGTACTAAAAGGCTTACAGGGACCAATTGAAATTAAAGGTAAAAAATATAGTGGACAAGTACCAATGACTCCTTTTGGAGGTATGCTAAAAGATGAAGAGGTAGCTGCGGTACTTACTTATGTGAGAAACTCATTCGGTAATCAGGCATCAGCTATTTCTCCTGCAAAAGTTAAGCAGGTGCGCAATGCAACGAAAGCTAAAACAGGTTTTTATTCTCCGGCTGAGCTGTTAAAACAACATCCATTGGAGAAATAGCCCCAGTAAATTAAACACTCGTTAATGCTCTCGTCATCTCGACGATAGGAGAGATCTCTCCTATCGTCGAGATGACGGTGTGCGATTTAAGTTTCAGAATGACGTAAACAGTAACAGAATGAAGATTACTTTCAAACGCGATCATTAAGCGCGCTAAAATTGAATATGCTTTTGGCATCTGCTTTTTCGCCTGTAAGTACTGCTACCACATTTTTCACGGTAAGCACACACATTTGCCTATATGTTGAAGCCGTAAGGCTTCCAGAATGTGGCGTAACAAGTGCACGGGAATGATGCAATATCGGGAAACCCGGAA